>ERZ772892.237-NODE-237-length-71224-cov-23.002431_pt1 | contig 71224 bp, 76 predicted proteins | sample MGYA00512126_ERZ772892 | MGnify/ENA primary metagenome ERZ772892 (study PRJEB29015, sample SAMEA2737697) | human gut metagenome | biome: human gut; feature: human-associated habitat; material: faeces | place: China | collected 2012 ... | reverse complement strand
GACGACGCGCCCCGGCGAGGGTGTGTTCGGCAGCGGAAACGCATCTTAAAGGAGGTCATATATGAAAAGCAAATATCTGATGATCGGGGCGGCCGTATGTGCCGCCCTTTTCCTTTTCTCCGGCATCATGCTCTGTCGGCAGTATGCAGACGAAAAGCAGAGCGCCGAAGCCTTTGAGCAGGTCGCCGCACTGGTGGAAACTGAACCGATGCCAACCGACACGCCGCAGGAAACCGAGCAGCTGCCGGAATTGACGGCGTTTGAAAAGTACCGGGCAGTGCAGGAACAGAACAGTGATTTTGTGGGCTGGCTCTCCATCCCCGGCACAAACATCGACTATCCCGTGATGCAGACTGTAGACGAGCCGAATTACTATCTGAAACGGGGCTTAGACAAGCAGTACAGCGATTACGGCGTGCCCTATGTACAGGAAAACTGCGACCTTGCTCTGTCCGACAACTGCGTGCTCTACGGCCACCACATGAACAACGGGACGATGTTTGCCGATCTCTGCAAATACGAAAGCGAGGACTTCTATCAGGAGCACAAGATCATTCGCTTTGATACGCTGTCCGGCTTTGGTGAATATGAGGTCGTGGCGGTGTTCAAGACCGTTGCCTATTCTGAGCAGGGTTTCAAGTATTATCACTTCACCCGTGCGGAGTCGGCGGAGGACTTTGACGCCTATATCACTCAATGCAAGGCGCTTTCTCTTTACGACACCGGCGTTACGGCAGAATACGACGACAAGCTGATCACGCTCTCCACCTGCGAATACAGTCGCAAAAACGGGCGCATGGTCGTTGTCGCCAAGCGGATCGCTGCACCCTCTGCGGAGGTGGGCAGCGATGCCTGACATCAAGACGAGAGATGTGGTCAAGGGAACGGTAAAGGTGATCGACAAATCGGCGGTAGCTGCCGAGCGGATGAAGGATGCCTATGTCCGCACCAAGGACAAGGCGGAGCACGGTGTTTTTGCGGCGGAATCCTCTCCCGAAGAATATGCCGCCGACCGCACTTTGACCGGGACGGAAACGGCGGCGCACGAAGCCGCCCACGGGCTGGATAAGGCCGGCCGCAAGGGCGTAAAAACCACCAAGGAGAATATCTCCAAGGCAAAGGACTATTTTCAGCGGAGAAAGGCAGACCTGCCGAAAAAGCAGACGAAGGACGCCATGCGGCGAGTGCGCCGCTCTGCCGATGCCACGCAAAAGACGATCAAAACGGTAGACCGCAGCGGTAAGACCATCAAACAGACGGCAAAATCCACGGGCAAAGCAGCGGTCAAAACCACGCAGAAAACCATCAAGACCGCCGAGCAGACCGCCCGGACGACCGTAAAAACGACGCAGGCTGCGGCAAAAACGGCACAGAAAACCGCACAGGCCACGGCAAAAGCCGCCAAAACTGCGGCACAGACCGCCCGTGCAGCAGCAAAGGCAACTGCGGCAGGCATCAAGGCGGCGGTCAAGGCTACCGCTGCCGCCGTCAAAGCCATCATTGCCGGAACAAAGGCGCTGATCGCCGCCATTGCTGCGGGCGGATGGATTGCCGTTGTTGTGATTATCATTATCTGTCTGATTGGGCTGATCGTCGGATCTTGCTTCGGCATCTTTTTCTCCGGCGAGGACAGCGGCACGGGACAGACCATGCGACAGGCCATGCAGGAGATCAATGCCGACTATCAATCACAGATCGACACCACAAGGGCAAACATCACCTATGACGAGCTGGAAATGTCCGGCTCCCGTGCGGTATGGCCGGAGGTGCTGGCGGTGTATGCGGTAAAAACCACCACCGATCCCGACGATCCGCAGGAGGTTGCCACGGTGGACGATGCCAAGAAAGCCATTCTCAACGATATTTTCTGGCAGATGAACGAAATATCTTCCCGCACCGAGAGCAAGACCGAGAAAGTCATTACTGAAACCGACGACGGTCACGGGAACATCGTGGAAACTGCCACGACGGTCACACGCACCTATCTCTATATCACGGTCAGCCACAAGACCGCCGAGGAAATGGCAGACCTTTTCAATTTCAACGCTGACCAGCGACAGCAGCTTTCTGAACTGCTTGCCGAGGAAAACCGCAGTATGTGGTCTGCTGTCCTCTATGGTATTTATTTCGGGGATGATTCCATCGTCACGGTGGCCTTGTCGCAGATCGGCAATGTGGGCGGTCAGCCCTATTGGTCGTGGTATGGATTTGAAAGCCGTGTAGAATGGTGCGCCTGCTTTGTTTCGTGGTGTGCCAATGAGTGCGGCTATATCGACGGCGGCGTTATCCCGAAGTTTGCGGGCTGCGTCAACGGTGTCCAGTGGTTCAAAGACCGTAACCAATGGCAGGACGGCAGCTTTGAACCGTCTGCCGGTCAGATCATTTTCTTCGATTGGGATAATAAGGGCAGCTCCGGCCCGCAGGATGGCCAGTCCGATCATGTTGGCATTGTGGAGAAATGCGAAAACGGCATTGTCTACACCATCGAGGGTAATTCCGGCGATAGCTGCCGACAGAAGCAATATCCCGTGGGGCATTATGAGATCCTTGGGTATGGAATATTATGCCTTTAAGAGCATAAAACTCCTTATGAAAGGAAAGGTGTTATGGAAAGAAGCGGGCAAATTCCTTGATTTATCAATAACTTTATCCCATTATTCTTTCCATAAAAATCACTGTTACCTTTTCCCTGTGTAGTACCCCCGTGTACTCGACAACGCAGATGGCTATATATGGGCATAGAACAAGCCGTCTTTTCACAATTGAAAAGACGGCTTGTTCAGATGGGAGATATGTAAATTTATCACAGAATAAATCTCAGAGTTCGGCATTTTTAAAATTTACTCTTTACTCTACATAATTTTCTCTTATCTTCAAATCAAATTTGGTGGAATATTAAATCCATCGGCAGCGGCTCTGTTTATACGTTCTTCAATTTCAATTTCATCTTCAATATTAAACTTGTCAGATAAATGGAAAAGAATCATAACTAAGTTATTTTCTTCTCTTCCAACTGTCTCAATATCACTCCACCAAAGAATAGCATCCTGGGTATCTTCTGCTGAGTTTAAAACAGAAAGAGCTTCGTTCCAATCAATTTCATATCCATCTACACCATAGATATAGCAAAGGGCAGTATTGACACACCACAATCCATCTGTCAAATCAGTGCATTCTGCGAGCAGCTCTTTTACTGATTGAGTAGTTAATTCTGTTTCATGTCGGCGCTTCATGTATGCAAGATTTAGGGCCGCACATTTTCTTGTACCGCTAAACTGGTACATAATGAGAAAACTCTTTTCGGCACTTCCTTTATCCTCGGCGCTGTAAAACTTTATGGCTACCCTATGAAAAGTATTAAAAAATGTTATCATCTGTTCATCATCATTGTCAATCTGAGAAAAGAGTTTCTCATCTGCAATTTTATAGATTTTTTCAATAAGGCGTTTAATATCAGGTGAGTAACTTTCATTTCCTTCAGCTGATTCTGCTTCGAGATGATACCCTATCGCTTCTGAGTATTGTTTGAAACTTTCATATGGATGTTTCTCCTCGAGTTCCAAATCGCCTATTCTTTCGTCAATATTTGCAAGCATTGCATCTACATTTACATTAGAGCTAAGCCGTTGGACAAGAAGTTGGCGTACCATTTTATCATCGGGATCAAGTTCAAGTGCTTTTTTAAGGTCATCTATCATTAACTGGTAGTATTCATTCTTTTTTGTCTGTTCCTTTTCTTTTTTCATCAAATTCCAATAGGTCGTGCTTCTATTTCTAAATGCCTCCTTATGTTTATCATCAAGCTGAATTGCTTTTTCATAATCCGCAAGAGCTTTTTTATATTCACCTAATTCATCAAAACTTGCGCCTCTGTTTGTGTAATATGTTGCATCATTAGGTTCAAGCCCAATAGCCTTTGCATAGTATCTAAGCGCTTCATGTTCGTCACCTTTTTTACTATATGCTACGGCTATATCATTAAAGCAACAAGCATCGTTTTTTCCTGAAAGCTTTAGTGCAATTAAGTAATCACTAATAGCTTCGTCATATCTCTTCATGTTATCATATAAAAAGCCCCTCTCCATATATGCCTCTCTACGATCAGGATATTCTTCTACTATTTCTGTCATTTTTCGGATTTTACTAAAAGATGTTAAATCACCATCATAGCCACGTACGATTACACCTAAGATTTTGGCTTGATATTTAGCTTCTTCTGCTGCCTGATTTGCTTGAAGCATATATTCATTCAGTTTTGTAATCCGTTTATCAATTTCATATGGTGCTCTGAACACAATTAGCGCTCCAAAAACGGTGTATATAGTTGCAACAATTCCGACAATAGAAACTAACCGTCCCATCTCAGCATCAGCATGATCAGACAATTCTGTAAAACTATCTATGAAAGCTCTCTCTACAGGATTGGAATTTTGCAATTCAGAAGCACTACTAATTGTACATTCTATGGAACCAATATCTTTCTTCAATTCAGAAATAGCGTTTATAAGATAACACATTATTCCAAAGAAAAGCACAATTAGTATTGTTAAAAAGGCAATTAGAAGTGGAACTGTAATTGTATTGGAATATTTTTTGTATTTTTTAGCTTTCATTATCGCTTAACCCCTTTTATAAAAAATTACACAATTTAGAGGCTTATCCTTATAATCTCCAAATTCCACTTAGATAAAGTTAATTGACATTATACTGCTTTTTATCCAATTTTTCAACTCCAAAACCGAAAATAATCGTGCTTTTTATCTGCGTTATCCATTTAATTCTTGTAAGCGTATAACTTTAAAGCAAAAATGGAGTCCTTACAACAAAATTTCCAGTAGGGACTTTGAGAATTTATAAATTAAACTCAGTCTATTATTTAGTAATTTAATGTGACTTCATTTACACAAAAATCACTTACCCAAGGATTTTAGCCACTCTAAAGTATCTGTATTTGTAACCCAAGAAGGCGTTGCTGGAGGCATAACCAGCGAATATTTTTCCAGTGCGTGGCGCTGTGTTTCGATGCTCGCTTTAGCATACACTTCTGTTGTGGAAATGTCCTCATGTCCAAGAAAATCCTTTATGTAGAAGATATTGATTCCAGCTTCCAACAGATGCATCGCTTTTGTATGCCGTAATACATGGGGTGAAACGTGGGTGCTTACGCCAGCCATTTGAACATATTTGTTCAAAATATACGCCGCGCCAGCACGGGTAAGAGGGTTTTCCTGCCTGTTTACGAAAAATGGCCTGTCCAATTTTTCTGGCGCTGAAAGGCCCTGTTCCTCCATATACCGCCGTAAGTGAAGCACGGTGTTTGGCAATATCGGGACTTCTCGCAGCTTCCGTCCCTTTCCATAAAGGATCACTTTTGCAGGATTACTCAAATGTATATCTCTCACTTTCAGTGACAAAATTTCTGAAACCCTTGCTCCTGTATCGTATAACAAACTCAAAAAGCACAAATCACGTCTACCTATCCTGGAAGATTGATCGGGCTGTCTCAGAATACTGCTCATTTCCTCAGTGGTTAGGTAGCATACAGATGCTTGCTCTTTCTTTGTATATGGAATATTTGTAATTTTCTGGCAAAGAAGCATATGCTGCGGACTTTCAACTTCCACATACTTGAAAAAAGCCCGCAGCGCCGCCAATCTATGATTCCTGGTAGATATACCGCAACGTCTGTCGCGACTGAGCCAAGAGAGATATTCTTGAATCAATCCCGGAGAAAAATCCTGTATCCGAACTCTTTCAATACTTATAGCTTTTTCATCTCGTAAAAAGGTAAGCAATAAGCGGAAAGCGTCACAATAAGAAGAAATAGTGTTTTGGGAAACATTTCGCTGTAAGGGTAGGTATGAGCCAAGATAAGAAGTCATCAGCTTGATAAAATCAGTAGGTTTCTTCATCATATTCCTCCATTCTAGGAATGACATTACCTAAAGTATTTTGCATCGTTTCCGTCACATATGGGAACATATCCGCTGTAAATTGCAGATAACTTTGAGTCGCATAGATGTTCTTATGACCGAGGTACTGGCTAAGCAACGGAATTACAGCCATAATGTCCTCTTGGTTATAAACCATTTTGCGAAGCGATTTCACGGCAAATGAATGTCTGAAATCATGAATTCTTGGCTCCGTTCCACGTCCTCCATGAGATATGCCCGCATCCCAGAGTATCCGGCGGAAAGTGATATATATGTGATCCTGCGAGTAGGGCACATTGTGTCGTGAGGGGAAAAGATATTCGCAACCAGAAAAGAGGAAAGACATTTCTTCCCTATGCTTTTTGAGCTGTTGAGATAGGCTGTCCACTAACGGTATCATGCGGTCTTTATCAAATTTCGCTCCAATAATTGATACCATCATCGGAGTACTGTCCCAATCAATATCTGTCCATCTTAACCGCATTGCTTCACCTAATCGTAATCCTGTGCAAATCAGCAGAGAGAACAGCATATAAAAGACGGTTCTTCGCTGAATGCTTCCTGGCATATGTTTTGTACTCTCAAGAAAACGATGTAATTCTTCATTGGTAAAGATATAAGGCCGATAGGAAATGTCCCGATGGAGCCTCTGTGCTGAAGGAGAAATATATGCCTGTCCCCCCATACGAACAACATATTTGCAGAATTGGGTCAAAATATGGGTGCGATTTTCGCAAGTCTTTTCTCTTTCATAAGGTCTACGGTTTGTCCAATTTTCAAATAGTGCTTTAGATATTCCTGTACCTACATATCCCGATTTGCACACATATCTATCAAAGAGTCTCAACGCAGCGGCTTCGGTCTCATATTTGCATCCAAGCCCTCTTTTTTCAAGGATGAAGTTGTGAAAATAGTCTGAGAATTGGCTGTTGAAATTCAAATCAGAATTCATGGCCTGTTGCCTCCGTTAATTCTAGCGCACATTTGAACAGCCCATCTATATCAATGTGAGTATATGCGTTTGTGGAGCCAATGCTGGCATGGCCCAAAATTGTGGATACCGTATTGTACGACTCGCCTTGCCGAATTAACTCACTTGCCAAACTATGGCGTAAAATATGAAGCCCTTTCGGAAAATTTTCTGCCAGTTTTACACCTGAGTTCTCCAGCACTACTCTCATGACCGAATAAAATGATACCGTCTGCTGAAATGGCGGACGATGCTTTACAAAAACATATTTACTGTCAGTCTGCGGTCGGCCATTTCTCAGATAATCTATAATGGCTTCTCCCACCACTGGGAGCAGCGGCAATGCCAAAAATCTGTTGGTTTTCTTTTGGAAGAATGAAATCTCGCTTCTTTCCCAGTTAATGTTCTCAAATTTCAAATTGGTAATATCACTGTCCCTCATTCCTAAGCAAGCGGCCATTATAATAATCGCATAGTTGCGTTTTCCAACAGGGTTTCCCCGGTCAATAGATTTTAACAGAGTGTTTACCTGTTCTGTGGACAGCATATGGGGAATCCGTTCTCCTGTACTGCAACACATTTTAGGAACTGAGGCCGTATGATCCTGTTTAATAATTTCTTCTTCATAAAGAAAGCGCAAGAAAAATCTCAGTCCCCTTAAATGCACCTCTACAGTTGCTTTTGCGTATTCTGCCAGACCTATTGCGTATTCAGAAATAGTTCTGGCAGAAATATTTTTCCATGCGGTCTGTTTGTTTACTACCACGATCCTCATAAAACGGTCTGCGGCTGCAATCCTGCTTCGCTGTGTTGCGTGAGTTTTATATGTTTCCTCACAGTACTGGATATAATGATTTCGGATGTCCCTGACCGGCTCATACCATTCAGTCCTGTTTCGCTTCAAGGCTTTGGGTATTTCACCGGTTTCCTGAAATGACGTCAATATCCGAACAGCCCGGATATAGTCGCGCTCGTCTGGTGTGAGTTTCCTCTGTAAACACTCTGGATATCCAATTCGCTCATGCAGATATTCCAACCCATATATGGGGAGGAACGGCGATCTGCTCCTGTTTTCAAGGAATTGCTCTAAATCTCTCCAAATGCTGTTTACCATGTAGATTGTCCGATTCCCATAACCCAGAGCTCTCAGATTGTTTCTGGTTGCTGTAGACAGTTCATTCAGATTCATGTGTTTTGCATCAATCAAGTTGATCACCTCCACCATAATCATATAACATGGTGGTTGGCGAGTCATCCTTTATGTAAAGAAAAGCAGGGCAAATTCCTTGAATTATTGCGGAATTTGCCCTGCTTCGTTTCATAACATCTTTCTTTGCATAAGGTATACCAGCCTTTTAATTAGGCCTATAAAAAGGAGCAAATGGCATAGACCAAAGATGCCATTTGCTCCTTTTGCATGTTACATACCGAATGGGCGGAAAAATCATTAGATGTGTTCAGCTACGATTTTTCCGTTCTTCTTGCATAGGAAATTGAACGATATGATAGAATTTCTTACTTTCGGGGTCAAAACGCATCGTTGCAACGCCATGATATCGGGCTACTATACGTCCAATGCTCTTCAGCCCCACACCATGAATTCCGGGATTGCGCTTTTTCGTTCGAAACAAGCCCTCATGATCCGGCACAGGTGGTGTGTCGCAGGAATTGACAACTGAAACGATCACAACCTGTTGATCCTCATTTTTCTTTACAGATAGCTCTATCGTCCGTTCTGTAGAGGATCCCGCCGCTTCGAACGCATTTGTCAGCAGGTTACCGTAAAAGGTCGTAATACTTGGGGCATCCATAAACGAAAGACAATTATCCCGGATATCACATTGAAAGGTTATTTGGGGGCTTTTACATTTATCCCGAAATTGCTGCAGCATGAAATTAAGTATGGGGTCAGAACATAGTTTTACCTGCTGATCAGGCAGTACATCATCCACGAGTTTTGTAATATACTCGGATATCCCCGGAGCGTTGAAATCGTTTGCCAAGCCGTGAATAGTATTTAGATGTCTTTTGATATCGTGTATGAGAATGCGCTGGTTTTCGGACTGCTTTTGCAGATCCTGATAATATGCAGCATCTGCTTCTTCTTTTTGAATACTCAAATTCATAGCCAGCTGTTCAGCATGCATTCGCTGCAAATGGTTGTATATGACCATAAAAATCAGATTGACGATCAGCAAGGTCAACACAATGATTATCATGAGAAGTTCTACCGGCTTTGTCATCTCTGCGCGTACCCCGATATATACCACTACTGCTGAGACAATGACAGAAAAGATCGGTAATATGCAAAGCAATCCCATAAACGCAGGCTCTTCCTGAGCCTGTCGGTTCGGAGCCCAGAGTTTTGCAGCAATGACTGTTATCGAAAAATAAAGCATTTTGCTGATCACAGCCATGACGATCATGATGGCCAAACTATCTGCATAGGCGCCAAAACGGAACCCAAACAAGCTGATGATCCATGCTGCGATAATTTCTGTAATAGCCATGATCGAGGTCAGAAAAGCAGAATGCAATATGGCAGATCTCAGTTTGCATTCGTAATTCATCCATTGCAGCAGTAAATTAGCGAGGAAAAATGCTGCGCCATTCAAAACGACGCTGTTAAACCATGTAATGCCAAACAAGAGAAGATAGGCAACCGCAAATGTGATGCCAATTTTAAGGCCGGATGATTTTCTACAAAACAGAGCATCAAAATACAGCCACGCAATGGTCGCTTCTGCAATATATAACACGCCATAGCAAATATACTCCGCCATCATTTCACACTTTCCATATACCACAAATATGTGTCCTTGAATGCAACATACCTTCTCTTTGTTAAATAAGCAATCATCTCTCTGCCCCGATATTTCAGCAGAATCGTATCTTTGCGAATGGAATTGACAAAGTGCAGATTGACGATATAGCTCCGGTGCGTCATATAAAAGCATGGCAAGGCCAGAGTTTGCCGCCAATACTCCATATTCTGTGTACTTTGCAGAGCTCCATCTATCGTATGAACTAAAACTTTTCTCTGTGTCGCTTCAACGCAAATGATCTCTTCCGCACGACGAACGAATACTCCCTCATTCGTTATAATGGGGAACTCGCGGCTTTCCATATTGTACTGGTAAACTGCATCTTTCAGATTGCGAAACAGCCGATTTTTATCAATCGGTTTTGACAAATACCGAAACACCTGAAATCTCATGGCTTCGTCCAAATAATCCGGATAAGAGGTCACGATGAATATTTTTATATTTGGATTCAATTCTTTCAGCTTTGCACCAACATGGATCCCGCTAACGCCGGGCATTTCAACATCTAAAAATGCGATATCCGCACGAGCTTTAGCATTTAACAGAGCATCTCCGCTGGAGTAATAGGCGAATTCCACTTTCTTTCCTCCCAGCTGTGCAAAAAACTCTGACACATATGACAGGAGCTGCTCGATGACCATGGGGTCATCATCACAAAAAATAATACGCACAATAATACCCCTACCTTTTTAAGAGTAGGGGTATTATAGCATATCTAAAAGTAATTGTCACTATTCCATCGGTCAGACGATCTTCTAACCATGATTTGAACGATCGCCAATATAAGGTCGAGGTCATTCTCAGAACATAGTCTCAATCCATCTATTTTGTGGAATATTGTTTGAGTGCATATTTCCCATCAAAAGGTAATCAGGTGTTACATGCAGAGCGTTACATATGCTGACCAATATTTCGAGGCTGGGTCGTTCTTTCCCACGCTCAATGCTTGATAAGTAATTATTAGATATTCCCACTGTTTCAGCCAGATTTGTTTGCTTGATGCCAGCGTGTATACGCCGTTGAGCAATTCGGTTCCCTATCTCAACGTAGTTCAATTCCACTAGAATCACCTGCCCTCATAAATCCTACCAATAGCATCGCTTAAACTCAACAATCTATTCCAGAATTATTCTGTATTGGATGTAGTTGTACAAATAAAATGCAAATTTGATTTATGCAGCAAAGAATTTTTCTGTTTTAGTTATATATCCTGTGCCTATTTATTGAGCGTATATACGTTTTTGAGTGAATTCTGTCGTTTCGTGTATAATGTCTTTCATTTAATTCAAATTTACACTACAACACATTTGCGGGTAATCTGCAAAAAAATTTCTGGAGGGTTTTATATGAAAAGAACTACTCGAAACAACATGCTGCTGGGAAAAACAGCATCTCTTCTCTCTGCTGTCCTGTGCGCAGTCCTATTTGTCTGTGCAAATACTAACTCCTGTTTTATGATTCACCAGCCTCAAGCGCCCGATGAGCTGCGCAAATTCAGCAAACTCAAATGATCAATCGGCTTTCTGAGCGCGTCGTAAGTTGGCTTAGAAGGGAAGGCTGTGTTGAAGCCTCCGAAGTACCGCTGTTTCGCTATGCAGCTTACAGTTTTATATGGGGGCTGCTTCCTTTTATCATAGTTACTGTATGGGGGATTATTTTCAACGCGCTACTCGAAAGCACTCTATTAATTCTTCCGTTTATGCTGATTCGCAAGTTTAGCGGCGGATATCATCTCTCCAACCCCGGTATTTGCTTTGCCACGTCAACTATCCTTTTGGGATTTGCCGTATGGGGATTAACTGTGATCAATAGCACTACCTCATCAACGGGACTATCTGTTGCAGTTTTTCTATCAGTAGTTATTATTTGCGTGTTTAGTCCTATCGATTCTGAAGCCAGGCGCTTATCAGAGAAGGAAATTCGAGTATTTGGGAGGTGGGCCAGAGTTATTGCAATAGCAATGCTAATTGTGTACATTATTTTTCTGGTTTTCAAGCAGAACTATATTGCCTTTCCTATCGGATTTGGGATAGTTTTACCAGCTTGTTTGCAAATGCCTGTATTGATCAAGCGGTTATTTGCAAATACACAAAAAAAGCATGACCAAAAGGGCCCATAAATTGTCGTTTCGTGCATCTTCTCTTGAATTCTCATAATTCAAAAAGTAAGATGTACTAAACGGCCGACTCGATAGTGTATAGCAGGAAAAATAGACTATCCGAACTATTTGGCTCGAGGCATAGTCGTTTCTCGTTAACAAACGCATGGCCAGCGTTTGCTATAGTCCGATGCCCACGATCGCCATGTGGTGCCATTGCCGATCGTCTTGTGAAAGGACAAATACATTAACTGTATGTTGATTGCAGTTGGGGCAGAAAGTAATCAGCAAATACACCAAATACTAAATAGGAGGAGCTACGCATGAAAAAGGTTATTTCTCTTGTTATGGCCATTGCACTGGTTATGTGCCTTGCCATCCCCACTTTTGCGGCACAGCCTGATACTGTTGCGCCCCAGGCATGCAGTCACACTTGGGGGGCCGCTACTACGTCTACATCGTGGGCTAAGTACAACGACTCGCAATGCAAAAAAACCGTCGTGGTGACAAGAGTATGTACTAAATGCGCGAAAGTCACGCAAACGTCTACCGTCAGCTATCCCTATCATGGTGAAACTTTGAGTCGTGCAAGTTGTGATGGCACTACTCAGACGCATGTTTACAACTGCCCCAATTGCGGTGCATATCGGTATACGAAGTGGATCGCATGTCCCGGTGCAGGTAAGAACCACAAAAATGGCTGTCAGTGGCTGCCTATCTAAACTCTTAGTAAGTTTGGTATAGTCAATCCAACCATTAAGCAACAATCTTAAAATGTTGCCGCACCACCCCAGGTGCGGCAACATTTGATATTACGAAAAGGGGGATAGAACTATGAATATTTTCCTCAAGCAGGCAACAAGAAGGCCGCTCTTTACCACATTGCTGGTATTACTGCTCAGTTTCTCTGTTCTGCTATCCTGCATCGGTTATTCCGCGTGGGAAAGCGCCAAAACACAGAAAAGTGAGATTTCAAATGGTTACACAACGATTGCAATCCCGATAGAGCCTGATCTAAGCAACCTGTCACCAGAGGAGATCGCCACCGCATTGCAGAATCGTGTATTTGCAGACAACGCAGCGCAGGAGGCTCCCCAAATCACCATGGTTGACCGTCGCTGCCTGCTTTCTGCTCATATAGCGGGCAGTAGATCCCTCTCTTCCAGCAGCATCGACCCATCTGAATATAATACTGCATTTGATGGAGAATGTTATTCTCTTGCTGTATTTGCACTGCGCTGCAGCGGCATCCGGGAGCAGCCAACGGAAGGTATGTTTCTGTATGATGCAACATTCAGCGTTGAGGAAATCGTCTGCTTGTCAGACGCATATAATACGTTCCCCAGACCTGATTCGGTACATATCTACAGCGATGTACGCGAATCGAATGGGGCAGTACCATTTGAAAAAGGTAAAACCTATCTTGTGTTCGGCCAATACCAAGATCATCGTGTCGTTCGGTCCGCCGATGGGTATGATCAGGTAAAAAATGAGAATCGCTACATTGTTCCGTTCCCTGAGATCAACAGCAATTTCTATGGTGAGCCCAGCAGTCTTGAACTTGGTAGTTATAATGGGCTGGACTACCATTTCCCTGCGGCAGGACAACTTCCTTGGGCCTGTGAATATACAGGGTCGGTGACAGATTATCTAAACAGCGATGCAGCTTCGACTTGGCGGGAAGATATTGTACCGCTTTGTCAGCTTAACTATGAGTCTGCGGCCGTGATACTGACCGATCGAGCAGAGAGTATGTATTCTTTTAATACCGGTGATGAGGCTTTGTTATCCGGGCGCTTTTTTACAGGCGAAGAGTACACAAACGGTGATGATGTGTGTGTCATCAGTGCAGCCTATGCTGAACAAAACGGCCTCCGGCTGGGAGATATGATTCAGCTTGACTACTATGATTCTGGATTTGGGGAATACAACAACGGTGCGACGGCGAATTCTATGCTTGCGGCGGAAGATCCGGGCCCTTATCGTCAACGATACTATATGTCTCTCGATGATGCGATCGGTGTATGCAAAAATTATACCGTTATTGGCATTTATACTGGCGCTCGATTCGCATTTGGCGCATATCAGCTTAATGCGGACACGATTTTGGTTCCCAAAGCATCTGTTCCTAATGCGCAGAATTATGAAACACGGGCAAATTCCTTACTGAACACTTTTGTCCTGAAAAATGGCTCTGCAAAAGAATTTGAAAAGTACATGGAGCAGCAGAACCTCGCTGGACAATTTCTCTATTTCGATCAGGACTTTTCTTCTATGCAGGAATCACTGGATGCACTTGAAACCAATGCCATGCGCCTGATGATGGTCGGCATCGGAGTATTCCTGCTTACTTCCGCACTGTTTTTGTTTCTGAATTTCCGCAGAATGAACTTGACGATCCGTGGTGTTCGCCTCTTGGGCAGGTCATCCAAGGCAGTATTCCGGGAAATCATCATGGCACTTATTCCTTTGGAAACCCTTGCAGTCTTGTTTGGCACATGTGCTGCAATTGCGCTATTTGATGTTGTTACACGGAATCTGCTTTCGAGCGCTCTTACGCTCCGACCGGAGGCAATGGCGGTTTCTGCTGTTACTGCATTTGTATTTCTCATGGTTTCTACTATGATCAGCACGGCGATCTTTGCGAACCGCAAGCTGATGAAAGCAAAATAAGGCTTGCCTTGAAAGGAGCATAATTGTCTATGTCTCAAAAAAACGGTCACGCTCTTGAAAGTGTAACACTGACTGCCATGCTCCGCCGATGGACATCAAGTCTGCTCCTTATTGCAGTTACTGCCGCAAGTGCTCTTTCTGCAATGATCTTGCAGAATTTAACTATCCGTCAGGAGAACGCTTTAAGCAGCACAATTGAGAACACCACGATTTCCTGCACCGTAACAAATGCAAAAGGCACTGATTCCGGCAACCTACAGATGCTTTCCGCTTTTGTAGAGATGTTGGAGGGGAAACGACGGTTGCGGGAATGCTATTTGGATGATTATGTAAAAAACGTGCGGGCAAAAGCGAAAATGTCATTGGAGAAACCAGAAGGTGCAACACTCAGCCGGATCCTCTCGATCGATTCCGATCCCGCTCTTTCTCAGGCAGAAGGTGTCTATGTCCGATTTTTTGAAGGCTGGGAGGAAGAAGATCTGCGTGGGCAAGAACAAGTATGTCTGATTTCATCTGACATGTTCACCGATGGCGAATATATTACCGTTGCTGCCGATATGGGCGAATCCGCACGATTGCGAATCATAGGGACTGTCGCAAACGGCCCGAGCAATGAAATATATTGTCCCTATTTCATGTCATGGAGTGAAGGCGTTTCCGTTGCTTTTCTGACGGACAGTTGTTCTTTCGATATCCGAAACAATCAAAAGCTGGAAGAAAGCAAATCGTACATTTACGAGTGGTTTGTTCGCCCCGACCTCAGCAATCAAATGGATGGTCTTACTTTTGGCGTTTTAGTTCACGATGAGACCTATCAGAAAAATATAGAGGAGATTCAGGCGAACCTTTCCATGCTGCGTCTGTTGCTGCCGGTTTTGATCATTGTATGTGGCGGCATCGGCTTTTTCGCAAGTTTTCTGGCAACTCGCGGCAGGACAAAAGAATTTGCTGTCATGCGCTGTCTCGGCATGAAACAATGTAAAATTTTTGGATTAGTCATGGGAGAACTCTCTATTCTCGCTTTTACAGGTGCACTTTTTGGTATAGCGGGCGGTATTCTTCTGGAAGGCGAAATACAGACAAGTGCATTGCTCCATGCTGCGCTGATGACAGGTATTTCTTTACTCGGTTCCGCGGTTGCAGCACTTCGGATCACAAGCATAAATGTTATGAATCTCATGAAGGTGGAGGATTGAATATGAATATCCTGACTTCCAAACAAGTTACATACGAATATAGAAATGCAGTCCAGACAGTAAGGGCTGTGAATGGTGTCAGTTGCACTTTTCAACAGGGGCATGTTTATGCCATTGTAGGGCCTTCCGGCAGCGGGAAGACTACATTTCTATCGTTGCTTGCAGGACTGGATGTGCCGACCTCCGGCACGATCGAATTAGACGGAGAATCCACGGCGAAAATGAACCGTGATTCTTACCGGCTGAACCATGTGTCCGTGATTTACCAGAATTTCAACTTGTTTCAACACCTGACCGTGTTGGAGAACGCCGCCTATCCCCTGTATGTCCGCAAAATGCCAAAGAAAAAAGCGGATGAGCTCGCAGCAGAAAAACTTCTGCAAGTTGGGTTGAAGGAGGATCAGTTCAAGCGTTTTCCCAATATGCTCTCCGGAGGGGAACAGCAGCGCGTGGCTATCGCCCGTGCGCTAACCTCCGGCAGTGAACTTATTCTGGCAGACGAGCCTACCGGCAATCTGGACAGTGAAAACAGCCGAAACATTGTTGGTATTCTGCAAAGATTGTCCCATGAGGAAAATCGCTGTGTTATCATCGTCACCCACGATCCCGCAGTAGCAGAGGTAGCCGATGTGGTGCTAAAGATGAAGGACGGTAAGTTGATTCACTGATCCGTTGCATCACCTATTTGCACAAGGAAAATGACCGACAGTGCCATATACCAAAAGATTCGCTTGCAGTTTAGAGCCCATTTTGGTGACTTGAAGTCTTATGTCTTCAAGGATATGGCTACGGAAATCCGTAAAATGGTTGTCACCTTGCGGTGTATAGCAAAAACATGATGCCGATTTGATAGATGCTTTCGCTGCTGTGACCGGACAATGAGGATTATCCTGAAAGCATGGCAAAAGCATCGGGCGCTTGATCCATCGCTTGCATCAATTATTCAACTTGATTTCTACTCATTCCTTGATGCTGAACTGCACGGTCATTATAATAATGAATTAAACGCACTTGCTTTGTGGCTTCTGCCGCTTTGCAGGTGCGTTTTGCTATATCTGTGCCTTTTGCGTGGCAGCGTAGGCTGCCGCAGCCCTCCGTCCGATTTGGATCATTCAAAAATTCAAATCGAAACGGAGGATAACGCTATGGATGGAAACCATCCGAAACGAAGAAAGGACAAATATGATCCCTATACCATCAGCACGACCGAGGACGGCCGCCATTGGCTGACCTTTTTGGACGGGCAAGGCGATCGGCATCATGTTGAGATCAGTGCTGCCGTGTATGCACTGTTCGATTCCTTTGAGTTGGACGATCTCTCCTATCTGAACGAGGTGAATCGTCACTACGAACAATCGGAGCTCACGGAGGCATCGTTGTATGACCGGGCCGTGCATCGCCCGGTGACGGTCGAAGAAAGCGCTTTGCAGAGCATGGAATATGCGCAGTTACATAGAGCGATCTCCGAACTGCCCGAAATACAAAGGCGGAGGCTGATCCTCTATTACTTTCAAGGGATGACCTATGAGCAGATCGCAGGAATGGAGGGATGCACCAAACGGGCAGTGAAATTCAGTGTAGACATCGCCGTGGAAAAGCTCAAAAAGTTTTTCAAAAATTTTTGAGTTCAGACTACACAAATAGCCTTTAAGTGAGGAAACAGGTGGAGAGGTACGAAAACTCTCTGCCTGTTTTCCTTTTCGGCAAGCAGGGATGATCTTTGACAACCGAATAACCATTCATCAAGCACATTCCTATTGCCATTGCGAAAGCATGAGCCACATTAGCGACTGCGCCATAATCCGCATTGCGGGGAGCGAGAAGCAGTCGGCTATCACGGGCGGGTGGCTCCCGCCCCGGCGACGACCGGCAATAGGGCTAACGATACTCCCGTCCAGCCACAGTCCGAGCGTGATAAGCGGCATTTCGACCGTGAAGCCGTCGCAGGCAATGGGGGCGGTTGCGAGAGAACCTCGTGAGGGTGAAATTCCCGTGGAGCCGACAGCCATCGGCCGCTTGATGACTTCCCAATAGAAAATCGGGGTGTCGAGGACAAATAGATTTTCTTCAAAATACCACGGACAAGCGACGGGACGGGTCAGACGAAACGGAGAATGTTTTATCTCTCACCGACCTCAATCCTGTTCTGCCGCTTGACCTCTACATAGGCGGAAACGCTTAAATACACAAAGGAGGTCATCACAGAATGAACCACACATATTTGCGCGGCGATATGTATTACGCCGATCTGGGCCGTGGCATCGGCTCTGAACAGGAGGGCTACCGTCCCGTCGTGATCATTCAGAACAATGTCGGAAACAAACATAGCCCTACGGTCATTATCGCTTCCATTACGAGCAAAACCGGCGTGAAAGCCAAACTTCCCACCCACTACTACATCGACGCCGAGGATGGCTTGGAACTGCCCTCTATCGTCCTGCTGGAACAACTGCGCACCGTCGATAAGCGTCGCTTGGGCAACTTCATTGGGCATCTGTCCGAAAAGCACATTTGCGGCATCAATCATGCGCTGGCGGTCAGCATCGGTCTGATCGAAAGCGTCCCGAAAAAACTGATCCTCTGCCTTTGCAGCACCTGCGCCGATAATTTCTACGGCACGGGTGCTTATTATTTGCGCAGAATCGACCCGCACCAAACGGCAAAAGACACCTGCACCTACTGCAACAGCAGAAAAGGGCTGGATTATGAAGTTATTAGAAAATAGTTGGAGGTGTTTAAGTGGCACGAGGAAAAGCATCTTCGTCTATACCCGAAATCATACCGATGCTGAAAACAGTGGAACAAATGAGCAAGTACAGCGGTATCGGTATCAATAGACTCCGTGAATTGATAAATAAGGGCGAAATCGAGTATATCCAAAACGGGAATCGCTGTTTACTTGCAGACAAGGCAATATGGGATTGGTATGACCGTTGCTGCATCCGTCCCGAATCAAAGATAGGAGGTGGTTAAATGTCTATTACCGCACGCCAAGTCAAAAACAAACGCACGGCTGATGGCGGAAGCACATCTCGTGCCGGAACCGTGTACGATGTGTTCATTCGTTATAAAACCGGCAGCGGATATAAGACTTATGGGAAACGAGGTTTTTTGACCAAAAAGGAAGCGTTAGATCACGAGGCGGAAATGCGGGTCAAATTGTCCAATCCGGGGTTTGAACCGATCAAGGCCGTAGAAGCAAAACAAACTGTGCAGGAGTATTTGGAGGAATGGGTCGAGATCCATGGCAAAGCGAATCTGCGGCCAAGCACATTTTCGGGATATAAGTCCCATATAAAAAATCACATTGTCCCGTATATCGGGAATGTACCTCTAAAGAAACTGACTCCCGCAATGATCGACAATATGTTGAAGCAGCTTTCCGAAAAAGGGTTATCGGCCAGCAGTTGCCGCTATGCGCAGCGTATATTGAGCGTGGCATTGGAGGCCGCCCGGAAGTACCGATATATCGAAACAAATCCTGCGCGCGATATTCTGACCAAATTCGGAAAGGACGCAAAAACACCCGATCCCTATACCATTGAGCAAATGCAGCATCTCATGGCGTTGGGGGCAGGGAACGAATGGGAGATGATCTTCGTTTTGAGCGGTCTTTACGGATTACGGCGCAATGAAGTTCTCGGTCTGCGATGGCGTAATGTTGATTTGAAAAATAAGTGTTTTTCTGTCGTTGAGCAGCTGCCGTTCAAAGTTCCACCCGGTACGACCACGATTACGGAAATGGCACCCACAAAATCGCAGGATCGTGTGCTGCCAATCACTGAAATCACGCTGCCGTTTTTTATCAAGCAACGGCAGTTGCAGCAAAAGCAAAAGGAGCTCGCGGAATTGTCCGGACAGCCGTATAATGATAACGACCTTGTAATCGCAAAGGCGGACGGAGCACCTGCTCGTGCCGACAGAGTAACAAACAACTTCGCACAATTTCTGCGGCACCAAAATATGCCCCATATTCGTTTCCACGATCTTCGCCATTCTGCGGCGACCAATATGCACGAACTGACGGGCGACTTTTACACCGTTGGAGAAATTTTAGGGCACACATTGAAGGGAATCGGGCTTTCACTTGGTATATCTACAAATATGGCCGATGTTACGGCACGGTATGTGGATGTGCGTCTGGATCGAAAAAGAACTGTATTGGAAGCCTATCACAACGCCATGTTCCCCCGTGAGGCCGAACGCCTTGCTGCTAAAAAGCTGTCAGCAAGAGAGGATCATGAGAGATAGCGGCTTTCTCGCCACGGTGACTGCCGTGGCTTACATATATTGCGGTCATAGACAGTACGACCGGCTTTCTTTCTTCGGATTTGAATGATACTTGCAGGTTATGCCCACTTGTTCTTTTGAATAACACTCCGATGTTATCAGAAAAAGCCGTGTTGCAAAAATGTTATCAATCCGAACGAAGGCACAATATGCAGCGAAATAAGGATCTATAAAGAAAAATATAAAAAAGCCTTGAAAACTCGGCGTTTCCCCTGCATTTTATAAGGATTTTTGTAGAGATACGAGAGGAAACCTGTTCGAGAATTACCCCTCGAAATCAGTTTGCGAGCAATCGCACATGGGTTCGAATTCCATCCTCTCCGCCAAAAAAGTCCAGTAAACTCAAGGGTTTGCTGGACTTTCCTTTTTTGCACAGCTCCTTAAATTTGTCGATTTTCCCTGTTAGAACGGCCCATTTTTCGTGTTAGAACGGCATGTTTTTTAGTCAAAAACCGGGTTCAAATCCGGTTCTGTTATTTTTCCCTGCTCGGTTACATTTTCCCAGCGGCTCCCGAAATCATCTGATCTCGGAAGAAGCATTCCCTGCTCCATGGCCTGCGCCGAGGATATTTTGGATCTGTAGTCGAGATGGGCATAAATATTGGCGGTCGTGCTGAAATCCGAGTGGCCGAGCCATTCCTGGATTTGCTTCAGCGGCACGCCGTTGGCCAGCAGCAAGCTGGCGCAGCTATGGCGAAGATCATGAAACCGCATCTTCGGCATCCCGTGTTTTGCTATGTACTTAGGAAAGTACTCCGTCAAATAGTTCGGGCGCATGCGCTCTCCCAGCTCGTTCACAAAGACATAACCGTCGTAATCGTAGTTATAGCAATACCCTCTCCCCGACCTATTCCGTCTGCGCCGAGCACGGCTACCTGTCCGGCGAGCAGTATACCTGCCCCATCTGCGGCAAGCCGACTGAGGTCTACAGCCGCATCACCGGCTACTACCGCCCCGTGCAGAACTGGAACGACGGCAAGGCGCAGGAATTCAAGGATCGCAAGGTCTACGACATTGGCGCTTCGACGGAACGCCGCTTCGGCGCGGCGAAGGCGCCCGCCACGAAGGCTGAGCTTGCCGAGAAGGCCAAGCCCGCCGAGGGCCGGATGCTGCTCTTTACGACCGCGACCTGCCCGAAGTGCGTGATGGGGAAAAAGTTCCTGAACGACGCAAAGCTCGCCTACGAAACGATTATCATCGACGAACAGCCGGAGCTGGCGCGGAAATACGGCGTGCGGCAGGCCCCGACGCTGCTCATTCTTGACGGCGAGGGCGTGACGGAGCGCGTGGAGAACCCCTCCAACATCCGCGCCTTTGCTGAGGCAAGGGGCAACTGATATGTGTTATGATATTCTTATTGTCGGCGCGGGTCCTGCCGGCCTGACGGCGGCGATTTATGCGCGCCGCGCAGGAAAATCGGTGCTGGTGCTGGAGCGCGATGCCTTCGGCGGCCAGATCACCTTCTCGCCCAAGCTGGAAAACTACCCCGGCTTTGCGGAAATTTCCGGCAACGAGCTTGCTCAGCGGATGCTGGAGCAGGCCATGGCTCTCGGCGCGGAGATCGACATGGACACCGTGCTGGAGATTCGCGACGGCGCGCTCAAAACGGTCGTCGGCGAGAGCCGCAGCTATGAGGCGCGTTCGGTCATCATCGCAGCGGGCGCAAAGCACCGGCGGCTGCATCTGCCGCGCGAGGAGGAATTTATTGGTAACGGTCTGTCCTTCTGCGCGGTCTGCGACGGTGCATTCTATCGCGGCCAGCACGTCGCCCTGATCGGTGGCGGCAATACGGCCCTGCAGGAGGCCGTGCTGCTGTCCGAAATCTGCGCGCGCGTCACCGTGGTGCAGAATCTTCCCTTTCTCACCGGCGAGCAGCGCCTCGTGCAGACGCTGGCCGCGCGGGAGAATGTCGAGTACCGCTACGGCACAGTTGTGACCGGCTACGAAGGCGCGGAGGCGCTGACAGCGCTGCGCCTTTTGCAGACCGAAACCGGCGAAGAAAGCCGCCTTGAAGTCGACGGCGCGTTCCTCGCCATCGGAACGGAGCCGGAAAATGCGCCCTTTGTCGCCGTTGCGGCACTGAATGAGCAGGGCTATATCGCCGCAGGCGAGGCTTGCACGACCGCAGCCGCCGGTATTTTCGCCGCCGGAGATTGCCGCACCAAGGCCTACCGTCAGGTCGCCACCGCCATCTCCGACGGCGCCGCCGCTGCCCTGAATGCCTGCCGTTGGCTGGACAGCCAAGCCAGATAAAAATGCGCTGCCTCGCCGGCAGCGCATTTTTTATGAAATTTTACGGGTATCATTCGCCTGCTGCGGCAATGTAATCATTCACGAAGTGCATGATCTCACGTTCCAGCAGCTTCTCCGCGCTGCCGTCGCACGCTCCGGTCAACACCGCCGGAGCCGACTGCGGGAAATACTGATAGATCAGCCCAAGCGGGACATGAACATCCTTCAGATTCGCCATCATCCGATCGATCGCCTCCACGACCTCCGGCATTCCGATGTAATACCGTGCGCGGTCCGAAAGACTGTAGCTGCGGGCGAGGCGCTGCTCCTCCGGCGTTCCGTGGTAATGCTTTTGCCAGTTTTCGGGGTGATTCAGCATCGCCTGCTCCAGAGCCGCCGGGAAATTGGCCCGGCGCTGTGCGGGAATAAGTGCCTGCTCAATATGTGATAGGGCAAATAGCGCATCGCGGTAGCCAAAGGTCAGCGCCGGACCGACCTTCAAGATGGCGATGCCATCTTCCACCATATGCCGTAGACACGCCTCGGTCTGATAGTCTGTGGAATGGCCCTCAAAGACGAGATTGGGATAATCGGCCAGCATCGCGACTAGCTTCTGTGCTTTCTCATGGTCATACAGAAACACTGCGTCGTCGCCGAACTCAACGCCTGGCTGCACCACGACGGCGATGATATACTGCCACGCCTCCTGTAATCCGCAGGCATTGAATTCCTCCAGATATATCGCAAGCGTCTCCCGCAGGTCCTCCGGGTTTGTGACAGAAATGCGGTCCTCCTGCTCCGTTGCGCCGCCGGGGATGGGGACCTCGCTGCCGATCACATAGACCGGATGCAGCGCTTCGGGATGCTCAAGACGGTAGCGTGTAAATTCTTCTTCTGCTGCTCTGCACAGCCGAGCGCCGCGTCTTGCACAGATCCGTTTGTCCAGTGCGCCCGCCGGGTCGTCTGCGACCTTCATGCTCGTGTCCAGATGAATCTTCGTAAAGCCCGCCGCGACGTATGCCTGCACCAATGCTTCGGCCTTGTCCATTGCTGCGGCTTCCGGCTCCTTGCAGAAGGTCAGTGGACCCAGATGGTCGCCGCCGAGAAGGATCTGGCGCATATCACAGCCGGTCTGTGCGGCGATTTCTTCGATAAAGCGCACGTAGTCCTTCGGCTTCATTCCGGTATAGCCGCCGAACTGATCGACCTGATTGGCCGTTGCCTCGATCAGCACAGTGCGCCCATGCTTGGCGGCATCGCGCAATATCGTTTCGATTACCTTGCGGTTTGCGGTACAATAGGACGGAATCCCGACGACTTTCCCCTGCCTGCGTTCGTTCAGAATCTTCAAAATTGGATGCAGCATCTTCGTATTTCTCCTTTTCGTATGAATTTGGCCGCTGTACGCACCACACAGGATGCGTGCAGCGGCCGGTAAAAGGGGTCAGGCTTCAAAATTCGCCTTGAGGAACGCGAGAGAGTCGAGCAGAAGCTGGTCATACGCTTCGTCGCTGATGTCAGCGGGGACAAATTCACGCCAAAGATGTACCGCCTTGCTCAGCGGGCCGTTTTTCAGCATAAAAGGCTCGATGCAGAGATAGCCCTGGAAGTCCAGCTCACGCAGGACCTCGCCCATCTCCTTCCACGGCAGAGAGCCAAGGCCGGGGAGCTTGCGATTGTTTTCGTCGAGATGCATATGGCCGAGCTTTTTTCCTGCGCGGCGCATCGCTTCGGGAAGATCGTCCTCCTCAATGTTGGAATGGAACGTATCGATGAGCAGCAGCAGATTGGGGCTGCCGACCTCGTCGATGAATTTCAGACCCTCCGCAACATCATTGATGAGGAAGGATTCATAGCGGTTGAGAATTTCAAGATGCAGGGTGATTCCCAGCGCCTCAGCGGTTTTGCAGACCTGCTTCATGGAAGCAACGGCGTAGCCCCAAGTCCGCTCCTTATCGTGATCGACCGACCAGTCGGCGGGCCATGCACTGATTAAGCCGCCGATCAGCGTGTTGGTGCCGAGCTTGACCATCTGGCGCATCAGTTTTTCCAGATACGCAATGCCGGCAGCACGAATGGCAGGGTCGTCCGCAGAGGGGTCCACATCCGCCCCGGTGCCGTTGTTGACGGAAACTTCAAGGCCCAGCGCAGTGACCGCCTCGTGCAGCGCCGCGATTTCTTCATCGGTCATTTTGTAAAGATCCCCGGCATCGATCTCCATCACGTCAAAACCGGCGGCCTTGATTTTCTTTGCAACCTCAAGATAGTTGCATTTGCCTGCGTCTTTCATCCAGTAGTGAAACAAAAGTCCGTATTTCATGGCGGTACTCCTTTAATCATGATTTGAAGTGATTTTGTTAGCTATTTTCTCCGGAGATCAGTGCTGCGACCGTTTCCGGCGAGATTCGGCCCTCCATCGGACCGAACGCCGCGGCGTTCAGTGCGCCTGCTGCGTTGGCATTACAGGCGGCTTCATAGAGGTTTTTACCCTGTAGGAGCGAGGCAAGGAATGCGCCGTCGAAGCAGTCGCCTGCCCCGGTTGCGTCAAGCTGTTCGACCTTGAACGTTGGCGCCTTAACAAGCCCGTCGCGCGAGTAGATTGTGCTGCCCTTGGAGCCGTTTTTCAGCGTGATGAGCTTGAGACTCGGGTACTGCGCGAATAAATAGTCCACGGCTTCTTCGACGCTGGGTTTCTTGGAAAGCATCAGCAGCTCACTCACACCCGGCATCAGGACGGAGCAATTGGAAAGAATGGGTGCGACGATCGCGCTGAAATTGTCGTCACGCAGCAGCTCCGGCCGAATGTTAGGGTCAAAGCTGATCTCCGCCCCGTGCGCGGCAAATTGGAGCGCCGTATCGACGATCTTTTGGCAGAACTCTGGTGTTACGGTCAGTGAACAGCCCATGACATGGAAATATCCGGGCGCTGCAACGCGACCAAGCGCCGGTACAGGTACATCAACTGCGGCAGTTCCGTTGATGTGGAAGATAAACTCGCGGGAGCCGTCGTCGTGGTACATGACGAAAGCCGAACCGGTCGCCGCGTTTGCGGAACGATTTACGTGGGAGCAGTCCACGCCACAGCCGGTCAGCCGGTTAACGATGACATCACCGAAGGCATCCCGGCCGACACCGCCGATGATGCCTGCCGGCACACCCATGCGTGCAGCGGCGGAGATCATGATGGCCGGTGCGCCGCTGGCGTACGGCCCGAGGTATTCGCCGGGGGTGCTGTGGGGTACTTCTGATTTTGCGCGCATGATCTCAACGATCATCTCGCCCATCGTCCAAATGCTTTTCACTCGAATGCCTCCTGTTCATATGGTTTATTCGCCGATGAGCAGCTCCGGGAGCTGCACAAACTTCGATTCCTGCAGCGGCGTGAAAACGTAAGCGCGAAAGGTATCTCCGAGCGGGATGGGGACGTAGTGGAGCTTACCTGCTTTTACTTCAACCTGGGTGCCGGGACGGATCCGAACCAACTGAAGCGAATCGGGATCAACGCTGTCGCCAACGCGGGTCCCGAAGGGCATGATGCACGTGCCTTCGGTAAAGTAGAAGTTTTCCGTATCGTCGTGATACTCCAGCGTGTCGAACTCGACGGTCCGGTGCCAGCCCTGCAAAATGCCGGAGATGACCTTATTGGTGCGCAGCATTGTTTCCAGCGGAAAGCTGCGCCACTCAAAATGACCGGAACACAAAAGATTTTCCTCGCCGGGAAAGGCAAAACGGACGCCGCTGATTTTTGCATCTTCAGCATTGATTACTTGGACTTTCATGGCATTTTCTCCTTTTTTTCTAATAATAGCATCGGCTTTGAAGAGAAAAAAGGGAGATCTTTTTGCTTTTTCCTAAGCGAAACGGAAAATATTGCACCGCAAAAATTTCCCCCGCCGGAATAGAAAAAAGCCGCACCGTCCGAACAAGACGATGCGGCTTTCGCTATGAAATTTTGGAGTCTAGCGATTATCTTTTTCTCTTCCGGGAGAGAGCTGACTGCGGTAGCTTGCCGGGGTCACGCCGGTCTGCTTGCGGAAGCATTTGCAGAAGTATTTATAATCCGTATACCCGACGTGTTCCCCGACATCCTGAATTTTCATCTCCATATTCTCCCCCAGCAGCTTTTTGGCGACCTTCATGCGGTAGTTCGTCAGATACTCGACAAACGTCATGCCAGTTTTCGCCTTGAAGAGCTTGGTAAAATAGAAGGAGCTGAGATTGACCTTTCCGGAGATATCGCTCAGCGAGATCACGGAGCTGTAGTTTTCCTCGATGAAGGCGATGGCCTCGCCGATCAGATCGTCGGAATAGTCCTCCTTCATGTCCCGCAGGTTTTTGAGGCAGCGATCGATGTTGGAGATGCACCAGTTATGAATGGCGATGGTGTCATACATATATTCGAGCCCCAGATTGCTGGTATCCTCGATTCCTTTTTCGACGCAGAAGCGCGCCAAGCCGATTGAAAAGATAAAAATCTGCTGATAGATGAATTCCTGATTGCCGTCGGAATAGGCAACGACATAAGACAGCAGCCTTGAGAAAATTTCGATGGCCGTTTCCCTGTCCTCCGAGGCGATGGCGCGGAAGATTTCCGATTCCAGCTTCATCGGGTATTTATAGTCCGAGAACCTTTTCAGCGGCGGGCAGAGCAGAATGCCTTTCGTTTTTCCTCCCTGTATGGCCGCACGGGCGGCAGCGCAGTAAGAAAGCGAGAGCCGCTCCATCTGCTCCTCATACGGGCCGTAACCGACGGCGGCATTGACTTCGCCGCTTTCCTGAAGCAGCGCGGTAATCCAGTGTAGCTGGCTGTTGACCCAGGCATCATGATCCTGCGTCTGTGTGTAGTTATACAAGAAGATTACGATTCTCGTGCCAAGAGAGTTGAACGCAATTCCCTTTTCCGGTCGATCGAGGACCTTCTGAATCCGGCGAAAATTTCTCCCGCAATAGACCTTGACCGTGTCCTCCTCCGTCGGGCTTTTCTGAAAGTCGATTACGACGGAAAAGCCGCCGTACGTCCCGCCGATGGTTTCAAAATACCGATAATCCTCCAGCCGATCCATGTCGCCGATCATCAGGGAATAGGTAATCTGTCGGTCCAGCTCGCGCTGGACCTTATAGACCTGCTCCTTGAGCTGATAGTGGCTGTCGGCCCGCTTCTTTTGCAGACCCTTCTTTTCCAGAATATCCTGCACCGCCGCAAGGAACTCGGTCTTGCTGATCGGCTTGAGCAGATAGTGATTGATGCCGAGCGAGAGCGCGTCCTTCGCAAAGGAAAACTCATCATATGCGGAGATGATGATGACCGAGGTGTTCGGCGCAGTGGTGCAAATGGAGCGAGCCGCTTCAAGGCCGTCGATGCCCGGCATTTTAATATCCATACAGATCAGGTCGGGATGCACATTGGCGGCAAGCTCAATGGCTGCCCGGCCGGAATCGGCCTCAAAAATCTCCGTGATCTCCGGAACATACTTGTCCACCAACATACGGATTGCTTTGCGAGTGATCTGTTCGTCGTCTGCAATAAGTAAACGGTACATACGTTACACTTCCTCTCTGGGAGCTTGTAATTGGTCAGCCGGGATTCTGAGCCGGACAACGGTCCCGTGTCCGGCAACGCTGGTAATTTCAAAGATGTTCTTGCCGTAAAACAGCTGCAACCGATTGATGACGTTTTTGATGCCGATGCCGGTGGAGTGGCCGCCGCGATTTTTGGTCGTTTCGCCTGTGCGCTGAAGTTCACTGAGCGTTTGTGCATCCATGCCGATGCCATCATCCTCGACGCAGATCAGGAGTTCACCGGCCGACGTTCTGTGCGCATCGACGCGGATGGTGCCGCCGCACTCGTTGCTCTCAAAGCCATGAATTACGGCATTTTCGACGATCGGCTGGATGGTCAGACAGGGAATCTGCACCGAGAGCGTATCCTCATCAATGTCCGTTTCAAAATGAATCCGATCGCCGTAGCGCAGCTTCTGAATGCAGATATAGCGGTTCAGATTTGTGATCTCCTCGCCGAGCGTAACCGGCGTTTCCAGTCGCCGCAGATTATAGCGCAGCATATTGGATACGGTGATAATCAGAGAATTGGTTTCTGCGGCATCCTCAAACATCGCCGTCTGCGCGATGCAGTTCAGGGTGTTGAACAGGAAATGCGGATTGATCTGCGATTGCAGCGCCTTCAGCTCTGCGTCGCGGAGCATATTTTGCGTATTCAGGTTTTTCAGCTCACTGTTGCGCAGCTCGTTTTCCAGATTGGCCTTTTCGTTCAGCCGCGCGATATAGCGGCGAATTTGCTTGGACATTTTATTGAAGGCAGCGGCAAGGTCGCCGACCTCGTCGTCAGAGGCAATATCGATCTGATGCTCGTCCTCCGGATACTGCGCAATGACGGCCGCCTGCTCCGTCAGCAGGGAGAGCGGCTTGGTAAGATTTCGTAAAATCAGGATGGTCGCGGCAGAAATCAGCAAAATGATGACGGCCAGAATCATCACCGTTGCATAGCGCATGGCCGCGCTGTCTGCGACAAGCTGCTCGTAGGTCGCCTTGCTTTCCGTCATGTACTCAAAGACGAGAAAATTGATGCTCCCGGCGACCGAGGAAGCGATGGAATTCGCCCGTGCGAATTCCTCCGACATTTTTTCAATATCTCTGCCGCGGCAGGCCTTGATCGACGCGTTGGCGCACTGACTCAGCGAGATGAGCATATTGCGGATGTCGTTATAGGCCATCTGCTCCGTCTGCGTGGCAAATACGGTCGGCATTGCGTTCACGGTTGCATACAGGCTGTCCATTTTTGCATTTAAGTGGTCCACATTGCGCGTGCTGCTCTGCGACAGATAAAGCTCCAGCTCGTCGAGTACCTCGTTCAGACGCTCTGTCGCATCGTTCAGCAGAACAACATTTTCCAGAATCTTCTGGTAGGCGCTGGAGGTCTGCTTTTCCTTTTCCAGAAACAGGTTCATAATCAGAACCGTTACGATAATCAGGACGAGGACAAAAATGCCGAGCTTTTCCCAGATTTTCAATCTTCTCATCGTATCAGGACACCACCGTATGAGGAATCAGATATTCTTGCGCCGCTGTGTCCAGCTCGCCCCGGCAGGCGCGGACCGCCGTCTGCACGGCCAGCTCACCCATGCGGAAGGGATCGGTGTTCACGGTGATCTGCACGATACCGCTCTGGATATAGGTTTCGATTTCATCGGAGTAGCCGATACCGGCGACATCGACCGAATTGACGCGGTTCAGGTCGATAATACCGCGCACCGCGCCGGAAATCAGAGTTTCGTCCAAACAGAGAATGTAGTCCGGACTTCCGTTCGGTAACAGAAGCAGCGTTTCTGCTGCGCTCATTGCCGTCAAAAGATCGGATTTTGTATATACGGTGTCAACGATGGTAACGGTCTTTCCAGCTTCAAGCGCATCGTACAGCCCCTTCAGAGTTGAAGAAACAGCCTGATCTTCCTTTTCCGGGAGAAGCAGCGCTGCGGTGAGATTCATCCCCTTTTCGCAAAGGGCTTCGCCGAGGTCGTAGCCGACCTGATAGTTATCCGACCCAACATAGGCGCTGCTATCAGGGAGGGCATCGTTTCTTATCGAAATGCATGGAATGGCGGAAAACGGCTCGAGTGAGCTTTCTTTGGCCGACGGAGCGGCGCTTACGATGATGGCATCTATGTTGCAATAGTCCGCCCAGACCTCAAAGGGGGTGCCGTTATCGGCGTAGGCGGAGTTCAGCTCGGCTACCTCCAGCGCAACGTTCCACTTTTGCGCCTCCTGCTCCGCTCCGGCGAGGAACTGCTCGGCAAAGCTCGTATCTGGGCTTCCGATGTTGATGGCGAAATGATATTCAAAGTTCAGCGCCAGCGGCATACTGGACATCTGCTCGTCCGGCTGCTCGATCAGCGCCGTTGCCGCCAACAGCGCGGCGATCAACACGACGCTGACCGCGAGGAACCATTTCATTTGCTTCTTTCCCATTGCTGACGCACCTCGCATTTTTGGACTATTCTACCATATTCTCGACATTCTTACAAGCGCGATTTGGAAGAACCCAAACGCAGGACGGCCGACCGTCCTGCGTTTGAGGAAAATTGCTTTTAATTTGCCTTCTTCTTTGTTACCACGTCCACATAGACGGCCGACAGAAGAATCAGGCCCTTGATGATGTACTGCCAGAAGCTCGGCGTATTGAGCAGGCTCATGCCGTTATCCAGACTTGCCATGACCAGAGCGCCGACGATGGCGGACGGAACGGAGCCGATGCCGCCGGACAAGCTGGCGCCGCCGATGACGCAGGCTGCGATCGCGTCCATTTCGGCCATTTCACCGGCATTTGCCGTACCGGCGTTCAGACGCGAGGTCAGAATAATGCCGGCAACCGCGCACATCACGCCGATGATCAGATAGGTGACGAATACGATACGCTTGGTTTTGATGCCCGCGAGCTGCGCCGCCTCATTGTTGCAGCCAATGGCGTAAATGCACTTGCCGAAGCGCGTTTTCTTCGTCAGGAAGGTGAACAGCACTGCGAAGCACAGCAGGATCAGAACAGGGATCGGAATCCCCTGATAATCCGCCATGATGAACATAAAGCCGCAGATGAGTGCGAGAATAACGACGAGCTTCAGAATGGTCAACGCGGAGCTGGGGACGGCGATGTTATACTTTTTGCGATTTTTTCTGCCGTGCAGGACTAGGAAAACGGCTGCAACGCAAGCAATGCCGCAGAGAATCCAGCCAAAGACGGCGGGGATATAGCCCTGACCGATGATCTTGAATCCCGGTGTCATGGGCGCGATGCTGGCACTCTTGGTGATACCGATCAGAACACCGCGATAGACCATATAGCCGCTCAGACCAACGATAAAGGCCGGAACCCGCATATAGGCGACCCAGAAACCGTTCCAAGCGCCAACCAGCAGGCCAAACACCAGGACCACGCCGATGGTTGTGGGAAGGCTCATCTCATACCACACCTGACAGCAGGCTGCGATGCCGCCCAGAAGGCCCATGGCCGAGCCGACGGACATATCGATGTTGCCGGTCACGATGACCAGCAGCATTCCGAGCGCCAGAATGCCGGTGACTGCGGTTTGGCGGAACAGAATGGAGAGATTTCGGGGCGATAGCGAGGTGCCCTTTGTCAGAAGCGCCAGAATTCCCCAGATCACCACAAGAGCGATAATCATGGTATACGACCGGATATTTTGCTTCATATTACCAAGCGCCCGGCCAAGACCGTAGGTGTTGTGTTCTTTCTTATTCATCCTCGTTTCCTCCCGTCGCAAGGCGCATAATGCGCTCCTGCGTCATATCTTCATGCAATACCGTTCCGCTGACTGCGCCCTCATGCATGACAAGAACGCGATCGCTCATTCCCATGATCTCCGGAAGCTCGGAGGAGATCATGATGATGGAAAAGCCCTTTGCCGCCAAGTCCATCATGATCGTATAGATTTCGTACTTCGCGCCCACGTCGATGCCGCGCGTCGGCTCGTCAAGAATCAGAATTTTCGGTTCGGTCATCAGCCATTTTGCGAGAACGACCTTCTGCTGGTTGCCGCCGGAGAGGCTCCTGACTTCAGCGTTCAGCGACGGCACCTTGATGCCGATTTCCTTGACATACTGCTTGGCAAAGAAATATTGCAGGTTTACATCAACAACGCCCATGTGACACAGCTTTCGGAGGCTGGCAAGGACAATGTTGTCGCTGACCGTCTGCGCAAGCAGCAGCCCCTGCGCCTTGCGGTCCTCGGTGACAAGCGCAATGCCGCGCGAGATCGCGTCCGCCGGAGAGTGGATATCGACCTTTTCGCCAAAGAGCATGACCGTGCCGGTTTTCTTTCCCTCCATCGCGCCGAAGATCGTCATCGCCATCTCCGTCCGCCCTGCGCCCATCAGTCCGGAGATGCCCAAGATCTCGCCCCTACAGAGGTCAAAGGAGATATTTTTCAGAATCTTCTTCCCCTTAGCGTCCGTCAGGCTTAAATCCCGGACCTGCAAGACCGGCTCGCCGATCTCATGCGAATGGTACGGGAAGCGGTCCTCCAGCTCTCTGCCGACCATGGCGCGGATGACATCCCATTCCGTAACGTCCGCCGTTTCGTAGGTGCTGACAAGCTGTCCGTCGCGAAGCACGGAGATGCGGTCGCTGATGCGGAACACTTCTTCCAGCTTGTGTGAAATATAAATACACGTCACGCCGCGCTGACGCAAATGATCCAAAAAGTCCATCAGTACATCGACTTCCTTTTCGGTCAGAGAGGCCGTCGGCTCGTCAAGGACAAGAATCTGAACGTCCTTAGCAAGCGCCTTTGCAATCTCCACCATCTGCTGCACGCCAATGCCGAGATGCTTCGTTTTTGTATGAAGGTTTGCGCTGATACCTAATTCCTGACACAGTGTCTGTGCCTTTTGATACATCACGTTTTCGTCGATCAGGCCGCATTTCTCCGGCCATGCGTTGAGATAGATGTTTTCCGCGATGTCCATCTCACCAACCAGATTCAGCTCCTGATAAATGATTGCGATCCCCTCGCGCTCCGCGTCCACAACGTTCTTAAAGGCGCACTTTTTATCGTGAATCAAAATCTCTCCGTTGTAGCTGCCGGTTTTATAAATACCGCTGAGGATTTTCATCAGCGTCGATTTTCCTGCGCCATTTTCGCCGCAGAGGGCGTGGATTTCGCCCTGCTTTACCGCAAGCGTGACGTCCCTCAGCGCATAAATACCGGAAAATTCCTTGCTGATATGCTGCATTTCCAAAATATAATTCGACATTCTCTTTTCCTCACAGTCGGAATCATCCAAGATTTATAAGTTGCGGAGCAGAGGTGAATCTGCTCCGCATTGTTGCTCGAACGAGATTGGATTAGCCGACGTTTTTGTAGATCGCGTCCTCGGCCTGCCAGCCGTCCTCAATGACGACGTTCATGTTTTCAGAGGTCACGGCGAACATATAGTCCGTATCCGCCAGCATGACGGAGGGAACGTCAAACGTGCCGTTGTTCGTGGTCGTGACGGTGTACTTCGTAGCGGGGTCCTCGCCATTGCAGAGCATATAGGCCGCGACAACACAGGTTTCGTCGCAGAGCGCAAAGCGGCGATAGATGGTCATGGTCTGCGTGCCTTCGACGATTCTCTGGCAAGCGGCAAGATCGGTGTCGAGGCCGGTCACGACGACCTTACCCGCAAGGCCCTGCTCCGTCAGCGCCTGAATCGCGCCGCCGGCAGTGCCGTCGTTGGAGGTCAGAACGCAGGCGACGTCGTTGCTGTTGGCGACAAGGCCGTCCTCGGTGTATTGCAGCGCGTCCTCAGCGGACCAGCCGTCGCACCACTGATCGACAACGATCTTGATGTCGCCCTTGTCGATGTAGGGCTGAAGGACGGACATCTGGCCGTTGCGCATAAGCAGAGCGTTGTTGTCTGTGGGAGAGCCGGAAATCAGGAAGTAGTTGCCGGTGGGTGCGTGCTCAACAGCGAACTGTGCCTGAAGTACGCCGACGGTGTAGCAGTCGAAGCTGACATAGAAGTCCAGCTCGCAGTTATTGATCATACGGTCGTTTGCAACGACGGGGATCTTCGCCTCATGCGCGGCCTCGACGATGGTGCTGGCAGCGTCGCCGTCCTGCGCGATCACGATGAGCGCGTCAACGCCCTGCGTGATGAGATTTTCACACTGAGAATATTGCAGCTCTTCGTCGCCGTTGGCAGACTGGATAACCAGCTTTGCGCCAAGCTCGTCGGCTTTCTTCTGCATATTCTCTGCGCAGCGTTCCCACTTTTCTTCCTGCATCGTTGCGAAGGATACGCCAATGGTGATGCTGTTCTTGCTCGGATTGGAATTATTGTCCGTGGTGCCGGGATCGGGGGTGTCCTTTGCGCAGCCCGCAAACAGGGCCAGGATGGTTACTGCGACCAGCAGCAACGCCAAAAATTTCGCTTTCATCTTCATTCCTCCGTTTTCATAATTCGGATGCCCGCGGCATCTGCATTTACTTTAGCGGTTTTTGTCGAAGCTGAAAACCTTTAATCTTGCTGAAATTGGTTTGAAAAATTGCTCCATTTTTTGGCGTTATGACGAAAACGCAATATTTTCTCCCTTACCCGGAAGGGACAGCCGCGCGATTTGGCGTTACGACAAGATTCTACCCCAGGGACAATATTTCGCATTTTTTTTCGTCTTTTCATATTTTTTCGTGGGGATATAATGAAATCACCACAATAAAAAAACTATGGAGGCTGAACAAATGGATAAGCAATACATCGTTGACCTGAGTCAAAGACTCATCCCCGGCAAGGAGCATAACTTTAACTTCGACATCGATCTGCGCGACGCTGCGGAATCGATGGAGCTTTCCTATGATGATTCCGTCTGGTACAAGATCGCCTACGTGTCGATGTGCACCCACAACAGCACGCACGTTGAGGTCCCCTTCCATCATATTAAAGAAGGTCTTCAGGTCGCCGACTTCCCGCTGGAGCGCCTGATCGGCAACCTGACGCTGCTTGACTTCTCCTATAAGCCCGACGACGGCGTGATTACGTTGGAAGATCTGAAACAGTACGACGACCAGATTCATGAGGGTGATATTCTGTTCATCAAGACGCATATGGATAAGTACTTCCGCTCTGCGGACTGGAATACGTATCCGTACATCGAGGTCGCCGGCATCGAGTGGCTCATCAGCAAGAAGATTGCCGTCCTCGGCACGGACGCGGCCGGCATCGAGTGCCAGACGGCCTATAATCAGCCAGGCCACGTTACCCTCTTTAAGGCGAACATCCCGCTCGTCGAATCCCTGACCAATCTCGATGCCGTTGAAAGCGGCAAGTACCTCGTCTGCATCCTCCCGCTACCCATCGAAAAGGGCGATGCCTGCCCGGTCCGCGTTACCGCGATCGCCAAGGAAGGCCTCAGAAAGATGCTGGCCGAATAAATCAAATCGCGCCGTCCTCCAAGCACGCGATTTTACCCATAAAAAAGCGACGGTTCCTGCCGGAACCGCCGCTTTTTGCATTACTTCATGTTGCGCTCGTATCCGGCACTTTCGACCAATCAATGTCATTGATTTTCATAACATACACCTCTGTCATTTGTTCGGTGGAAGACACCTGTGTATGCTATGCTGTTCTAACATCGTTCTAACATTTCTAACGCGAATTCTAACAAAACTGCCAAAATCGGCTCATTTTTGGCTTTCATTCGAACCCCTTGAAAAATCAAGCTTTTTCAAGGGTGAATGCCAAAATACCTTGATACAGCTATGGTTTTGGGCGGACAAAACAGCCTGAAAGCGATACGAAAAAACCACAAAAGTCATAATGGTTGAAAAGACTCGAAATACAGCGCCAGAAACCGCTTGATCTCCGGTTTTTTCATCCAATGCACCTCGAAGCCCTGCTCGGAAATCCGCTTTTCCACTGTGTTGGCCTTTTGGAATACCTGCTCCGGCTTGAGATTCTTACAGCGCGCCGTGAACAAAAACTGCCGCGCCGTGGACATCTCCGCTTGCAGCTCGTCCAGCGCTGCAATGTCCTTTTGAATCAGGCGGCGCACCTTGGAATTTGTTTCGTTTTCTAATCTTTCCGCAAGATACGCCTTGTTTCCGTCAAAGCACTCGGAGGCATCCGTGCAGGTAATTTCCAAGTCCGGCAGGGCGGAAAGCACCATCATGAGATAGCGAATCTTGATTGCAATGTTCGCCTGCGACAGCACCGAGATATTCGTCGGCGCGACCTGAAAGAACAGCAGCTCGCCCTGCGTGGTGGAAAGGCCGTAGCGCGTGAAACCGCGCAGGCCGAGCAGCTCCTGCACGGAGCGCCGGTTTTTGAACTTCATTTTCATCACTTCCACTCAAAGTATTGTTGTGTGCTGAGGAAAAACCGCACGGCGTGAATCAGAAAATCCAGCACCGTGCTCTCCTCCAAGCGGATCGTCAAAAAGCCGAAGCACAGCGTCAGCGCCAGCGGCACGGCCATCCGCAGCCGCACCAGAAGGACGATGGACAGCAGCGCCGCCACGCCCAGAATCACGAAATCCCGCAGGCCCCAGAGCCACAGATTCGCCGTGGCCTTGAGGTTCTGCGGATATAAATATTGCGTCACTTTTCCCTCACTTTCCCGCCGCTTTGGCGACGCTGCGGGTCAGGTTGACCGCCGTGGTGGTCGCATGGACGACGGACATCATGTTGACCTTGACCGAGGTGTCAAGCCCGAACTGCTGCGCGATGCGCGGCACCTCGCTTGCCGCCAGCATGATGCCAAGGCCCAGAAACATGTTCGCCCGGAAGGTCAGCAGGCCGACGTACAGCAGCGTCGTCTGCAAAAACGCCGTCAGACACAGCGCCACGACCTGCCGCATCCATTGATTAAACCCGTCCGTGTAGCCGCGCGGCACGCTGAAAAGGTACAGGCTGCCGACTGCGATCTGCGTCAATAAAATGCCGCCGCGCTTGATGTTCGCAAAGAACAGCTTGACGAAGCAGTACAAAAAAGCGGTCAGGCACAGCAGATGCACCAGCCCAATCTGCGAGCTGATGTTCCCCGCAAAGAAGCTGCCGACGAGCACGCCCGTGCCGGTCTCGGCCAGCGTTTCCCGCGCGCTGCCGGAGAAAAGCGGCACGATGCCGTTCAGGAAGGAGCCTTGCAGCGTGATGCAGAATTTGTAAAGCGCAATGGGCAGCTCTCCAATGAGAGAGCAGGCGAAGAATCCCTTCAGAACATTCAGCGCGGTCGTTTTGAGGTTCGCCCTGCCGGTCTGGTACTCGATTGCCACGTCGAACACCGCCACGACCACGCCGGTGGCGTACAGCGCCCACGCGAGCAGGCCGAACAGCCGCACGAAGGCCTGCACCCAATCCAGGTCGAAAATCTCGGTGCCGAGGCTGCCGACCTGCGCCAGAAATGCGGCTGCCGCACCGTAGATCGTATCGTAGAACCAGCGGAGCATAGTGTCAAAAATGACGCTGGAGATGCTCTCGCCCAGCGTTCCGAGGATGTCACCCAGCCAACTGAACATGCCGCGCACCTCACAGGATGGACCAGAGGTACAGCGGCGCAGTCAGGGTGAAAATGAGGCAGGCGAACAGGATGCAGGGCGCAGCCAGCTCCAACTGCCCGTGCTTACGATATTCAAAGTAGCATGTTGCAACCTTGACAAAAAACAGAATCGCCAGAATCATATCAATGACGGGAAAAACGACATGGTTGACGACGTTCTGAATCTGCGTTTTTGCCTCGTTCCAGGTGCTTTCGATGGCGCCGGACACATCTCCTGCGGCGAGGGTGGGCAGGGCGAAGGCGGCGAGGAGCAGTGCAGTGAGAAGAACGCACAGTGTAATTCGGAAGATTTTTCGATTCATGATACCATCCTTTCATTTTTCATCCTTTTTGCGCTTGAAGTACAGAATTCCGCAGGCTGCGAGAGCACCAAGCGCAATGCCGCCCAAGCCAAGCCAGAGCGTGAGGCTGCTCCCATCTCCTGTTTTAGGCGTTTCCGGTTTTTCTGGAATTCTCTCGTTCGCCATCTCAGCCTTGATGAGTTGTCCGTCCTCGGTGATTGCAAAGGCGTGCGGCGTCGTGTCGAGCAGATAGCCCTCCGGCGCGGCAAATTCTTCGTAGGTGTATTCGCCGTAGCCAAGCGTGAACCGGGCAATGCCGTACTCGTCCGTATAGCCCTCGACGACGGTATTGCCCTCCGCATCCTTGATGCGGAAGCCCGCATTCGGCAGAGGCTTGCCGGTGGAAACGTCCAGTTTTGTAAGCTCCAGCTTTCCGGTGACGGGCCTGTTTTCCAGATTTCCGAGTTCGATTACAGAGCCGTTCTCATTGATCTGCACTTCGTAGATCTCATCCGACAGCACATATCCATCCGGAGATGCGAGTTCCCGCACGAGCCATACGCCATAGGGAATGTTTTCAAAGGAGAAGCTGCCATCCTCGGAGGATTCTGCAACCGCAAAGGCGGCATTCTCCAAAAACTCCGTCGTTCCCTCTGCAAACAGCCCGAACACTGCGCCGGAGAGCGGCTTGTCCGCTTCGCCTACCTTGATTCCGCAAATGCTGCCGCGGACGAGGCGGTTTTCTACCGTCTGCCGGGTAACCTCATTCCATACAATCCTGACATTCTGCGGTGCGACTTCGACATACCGTTCCGGCACAGCAACCTCGGCCAACGTGTAATTTGACCCAATGGGAATATCCTTGAAGACCGCAAGGCCGGTTTCATCCGTTTCAGCATACACGTCCACGGGCTCCCCGCAGTCCGCCGTTCCGAACAGACGGAAGGTCACGCCCTGCACAAAACCGTCCTCCGCCGTTTTGATCACCTCCAGCGCGCCGCGCTTGAGCTGGTTGGAGAAGGACACCTCGGCCGTTTGGCCCGCCTTTACCGTGACGGTCTGCGGTTGCTGCGGCTCATAGAACGCTGCCGCATTCTCCGTCACGGTGTACACGCCGGGCACGAGATTCTCCAGTTGCAACTCGCCGTTCTCGTCGGTAGTCGCGGTTTCGTTAAAATCATTGCCCGTGACCGTGAAGGAAATTCCGGCGATCTTGCCGTCCTCGGCGGTCTTTTTGAACTTCAGGTTTCCATTCGACACGGTGAGCAGCAGATAGCCCTCCACCGGGTCATTCACCGTTTCGGCATGGAAAAACGCGAAAAAGCCTTGCAACTGCAAGGCTTTTTCGCGTGCATCTTTTTTGTACACATGATATGGCAAAGAACCGTAATTATGATAGAAACCCGTCAAGGGGGTGCAACTTCGATTTAGAGGGGGGTGCATTTTTGATTTTAGGGGGTGCAACCACGGCTTTAGGGGGTGCATTACTCTACCCGTGGGGACAGTAATAAACCGCAGGCGTTGAAACCTGCGGTCTTTTCATTTTTGTTGGGACTCACGTCTCGATTTCTGTGCCGCCCTGGAACCTGAATGTCATCCGTCCGTCTGTGTGGACAGTTACCGTGTCGATAATGGTCAGCCAGAGTTTTTCGTCAAACTCGTTGATGGTGTCCAGTTCCTGCACCTCGAACATAAATGCTCCGATGGCTTCTGCCTGGGCTTCACGTTCAGCCTTTGTGGTGCGGAGTTGCTCAAGCTGTGCCTTGGCTTTTTCGTACCGCTCCACAAACCCATTGTACCGGGCGGTGTACTCCTCCTGGTTCTGCGCCGTTTGCGAATTCTCTGCAATGCAGCGTTTTGTGAGTTCGGTTACAACTTCGATCTCCTCAAGCAGGGTCTGGATTTCCTTATCAATACCCGTGCAGTCCGTCAGCGTAGCCTGCATCAATCGGCAATCCTCAAGGATGTTGTCTTTGCTTTCGATGATAGCGTTAAGGGCGGTCACGAACCGCGCTTTAATGGTTTCCTCGTCCAGATGCGGCGTCTCACATTTGTGCTCACCCTTGAATTGCCGAGCTTGAAGCGCTGAACCAGCAGCTTGCCGAAAAAGGCGGCGCGGTAGTCGGGATCAACTCGTTTACTCTGGACGGCGACGAAACGGCGATCGCGGAGGCGAAGGAAATTCTGGCCAAAAAGGGCGTGTCCTACAAAAACGTCTGGTTTGATTCGAATAGTGACGCCGGAGTGTTCACCTCCGGGCTGTTCTCCTACCCCACGACCTATGTTGTTGACAAGAACGGCAACATTGTAGGCGAGCCGATCGTCGGTGCGATAACCTCCGAGAAGCAGGCGCAGACGCTGCAAAAGCTGATCGAACAGGCCATTGCAAACAGCAAGGGCTGATAAAATCACGACAGGCGGGGGCGGACAGCCCCCGCCTGAACCCGGCTCAGGTTCTCCCCAACAGGGAAAGGCTGCCCTTCGCCACCCGGCTGACAAAGCGGATCATGTCCTCCTTGTCATACCGGTCGTAGCCCTCCACGACAACATGCATCAAGCCGTTTGACAGGTGGATGTACATCATCTCAAGCTCCGCCTCCCCGGCCATGGGCAGCTCCTTTTGCCAGTAGGCAATGCTGTCCTTCTTGGCCAGCGCGATCATGCGCTTGAGAACCGTCGAGCTTGTATTTCCGAGGATCAGGGCCCTGCAGGCCTCCTGATTGCGATCGATCATATCGTATATGGCTTCAATCAGCGCCGTAACATCAAATGAGCTTATGTAACGCAGGGACTGTTCAAATGCGTCGATAAGCTCATTTTCAATGCTCTCCAGCAGCGCAAAGCAATCCCTGTAATGCGCGTAGAAGGTTGCCCGGTTCAGCTGCGCCAGCTCGCACACCTCCTTTACGGTAATTTTATTGACCGGCTTCTCCTTCAGCAGCTTCAGCAGGGCTTGCTTGAGCACAAGCTGTGTATACCGCTTTCTTGCGTCCGTTTTCTCCATTCATAATTCCTCCAAAAAAAGTTTACAAAGTTTGTCGACACATCCGAATGATATGTTGTCTTTCTTTCAGATGGGCTGCGAGTGCCGATTGCTTTTCGTTCTCTCATCCAGTATACTATAAATGTGAAAGATAATCAACACTTGTGTGGCTATCTCTAGGAGGTGTTCTGTATGTACAGCAGATATTTGATTACCGGAGCTTCCGGATTTCTCGGTCGTGCAGTTATTGAGGAGCTGGTGCGTCGCAGCGCCCGGATAGACGCATTGGTGCTGCCTGATGACCCCTGTGCGGCTTTGCTCCCGAAGGAGGCTCATACGGTCATCGGCGATGTATGCGAGGAGGACTCGCTTGCGCGGTTTTTTGCAGACGCCGACGGCAGCACCTGTGTCATTCACTGCGCCGGTGTGATCTCCGTCGCGTCCAGAGCCGGTTCCAGGCTCTATCAGGTCAACGTCGGCGGCACCGGCAAGGTCATCCGGCAATGCCTGGAGCATCAGATCGGAAAATTGATCTATGTCAGCTCCGTCCATGCCATACCGGAAAAGCCGAAAAGCTGCGTCATGACGGAAGCTTGCACGTTTTCTCCGGGGCTTGTAGACGGCGATTACGCCAAAAGCAAAGCGGCCGCGACCGAAATGGCCTTTGACGCAGCCGCGCGGGGGCTTAACGTCAGCGTCGTTTTCCCCTCCGGAATAATCGGCCCCGGTGATGTGGCGGGCGGAAGCTTTACCTCGATGGCGCAGGCCTTTCTTTCCGGCAAGCTGCCCTTTGCCGTGCGCGGCGGGTATGATTTTGTGGATGTGCGGGATGTGGCAAAGGGCATCCTCGCCTGCTCGGAGGGCGGCGAGCCGGGCAGGGGCTACATTCTGTCCGGGCATTACATCACCATTTCCGGAATGCTGCGCCGGATCGGAAAGGCGGCACGGCTGATCTATCGCCCCCTCTGTCTGCCGTTAAGGCTTGCAAGGCTCGCAGCGCCGTACTATGAGCGCCGCTGCCTGAAGGAGAAGAAGCCGCTTTTCTTTACGCCGTACTCCATTGCAGTCCTCGGCTCAAACGGGCGGTTCTCCCACAGCGCCGCAACGGAGCGGTTTGCCTATCGTCCGCGTCCGATCGAACAGACCTTGCAGGATATGACCGCTTGGCTCGTCGGCCAAAGGGCCGCAGTCGGCACGCCTTTCAGGGGCGCTCTGCTTCGGTCAAGGGGCGTTTGTCAGGTCAAGGGCTGAGCGGGTCGGCTTAATCCGATGTCCGCCGTCTGGGAGCGCTTCATGCCGAGCTCCGACGATCCCATAGCCCGCCCTCACAGCCGCCTCAGCGGCGCAGCGCCAAGCTGCTCGATGGTGATTTTGCCGTCCACCGCCGTGAATTGCAGAATGGCTTCAAGATCGATGCCCGACTCCTCCAATACCTCGGGCGGGACGGTCAGTGTGGTTTGTGTCATGTCAAAATTCGCTCCTTCCATGATTTTTCTTCAAACAGGGTCAGTTGATCGGGTTTGGCCTTTTCGCGTTCATAAAGGTCGTAGTTTGCAACGAGCAGCTCCGGAAACTCCCGTCCAACTTCGTACCGCTGCACCATGCTGTGGAGCCGTGTAAAATCAAAGAATTCGCAGCCCGCGTACAGGCCGCGAATCTCCGGGCAGTCGTTGTAGGACAGCAGAAATTTTCCCTTCGCGCCGGTCAGTGTGCGGTGCAGGCGCAGGTGGTCGTCCCAACCGAAGCCACAGTCGTAGACGTATTCGCTCGTAAAATACGGTGGGTCGCAGTAGAAAAAGCTGCCCTCACGGTCGTAGTGGCGAATCAGGACTTCGAAATCCTGATTCTCGATCACCACATTCTCGCAGCGCTTGGAAAACGCCTGCACCAGCCCGAACAGGCTGCGGATGCTGAACGGCTGGCTGGCAAAGGACTTGCCGCCGCTGGAGTAGCTGTAACGCAGCAGTTTTAAGAACATGACCGCGCGGCGCAGGTCGTAGTCCTCGTGCGCCGCGGCGTACAGCTCCCGAATCTCGCGCGCTTCAATGGGCGGGAGCAAGAGCTCCGTCAGCTCCAATTGCGTCTGAAAATAAGCGTCGTCAAATTCCTCCTTGCGAAAGAACTTTTTCAGTACGTTGAAATCGTCACGGGCGTTGAGATTCAGGAAACCTAATGCGCGGATGAACTCGACCGGCCGGTCGCGCATGCAGCGGTACAAATTGACGAGGTTGCGATTGTAATCGTTGAGCACCTCGAACCTGTCCGGCACTGGCTTGCCCAGCAGCACCGCGCCGGACCCGCCAAACGGCTCAATATACCGCTCGTAATTCAGCGGAAACAGCGCATACAAAATGGAAAGAATGGACGTTTTGTTGCCCATCCACGTCACGGGTGTCTTGATGCGATCACCTCCTAAAGCCGCGGTTCATCCAACGATGCGCTCTGTTCCGCGGCCAGCTCTGCCGCGGTGAGCTTGCGAAAATCGTCCTCGCCGGGGATCATGGCAAGGCCGCGGCCATTATCCCAGCGCATCTGGAGCTGGCCGAGATCGTCCACGCATTGGACGGTACCGCGTGTGCCGGACGGTACCGGCAGATACGGATCGTCCATCCGCAGGAGCTGCAAGCGCGTGCCGGGCGGGTACTGGCTGCGAAGCCTTGCAAGTGCTTGTGGTGTCATTTGAAATTCCTCCCCATAATTCAAATTTTCGATTTTTCATCCGCATCCAATGAAAAAGCTCCCAGCACCGCAATTCCGAAGCGTGCGATGGCGGCGGACTGCGTAATAAGGCGAAACGCCCGGTCGGAAATGACCTCCCGGTCGGCCAGCTCACAGAGCGAGATCTGCCGCTGGCCGTTCTGCAACTCCTTGACGGCTTTCCAGAGCGCATACCCATCCGCAGAAAGCGCGACGAGTCGAATTGCCGCAAAGTTGAGCTTTCCGTGTTCGTCCAGATGGCGCTTGCAGCAATTCCAAAGTGCGCTGTCCGCTGTCAGAAGATAGAGTGCAGCAAGTGCGCGGTTGTCCGGTCTGCGCAGTGACCTCTGCTGCATTTCAAAGAGGTTTTTGTGGCGGTCGTTCTGAAACATTGCGGCTTTCTTCTCCTTACCGTAGATTTGGGAAAGACGCAGGCGGAGGTCTGCATTACAGCCATCCGCGAACGCCGCGCGGACGGCCTCATAAAAAGAAGCTGCACCGCATTCCAGACGAATTTCCAAGAATTCTTCCAAGCGCCGCAGACATTTCCTTTTCGGTGCAGGGAAAGCGCAGGTCGGTCTGACTGTTGCCGTATTTGATTTTCAGCTTGATCATGGCGATTCTCCTCATATAATTTTTATTTTTGTAACCGTTCTCATAAATCCATCTGCATTCCTTCCTCCATATCCTCGGTTTCCTCATCCCCTGTGATATTGACATATTCTCCGATGATACAGAGGGCTTCGTCATAGCTGCCGCACGCGTGAATGCGGGCGGTCATTTCCGCTGCCTGCTCTGCAAGCCCGTTGCATCGGAGCGTACGGGCGGCAAGCCCCATAAGGTTAAAGATGTTTCCGTCCTCGCCGATGAGCTTACAATCTGGTTTGACCTTGTCCATGCCATACTCTGCGATGAAGCCGCCGAGCCGATTCGGCACATAGTCCGAGAGCCAGGTGCCGCCGAACTGTTCGTGAGAACACAGCCTCCACATGGAGAGCCTGCCTATGTCAAGCTCCACACCATCCTCAAAGGGAAAGAGGATATTCGTGAGGCCGCCATTTTGGAATACAGCAATATTTTCAAATTTGCTGCCGTTTTTCAGAATGCCCTCATCGGTGAGCAGTTTGTTGACGGCGTCCAGCCACTCCCGCGGATCGCCGCCGCAGCCCTGCAAAACAAGGCCCTCCCTGCCGTTCATACGGCGAAGATCATCGGCGGTAATGTTTTTAATGTTCATATTACATTCCTCCTACAATATAATTCAGATTTTCCCTTCTCCGCTTGCCTGCCGCAGTCTACCGCATCATATGCTGTTTCTGTGCCCGCTCCGTGAAGAGCGCGTCCAACCGCCGCAGCAGGTCGAAGCCCCTTTGGGAAATAGAAAAAGCCGCGACTTTTTGCAAGTCGCGGCTATGTAAAGTGCGCTGTTTGGGTTCAACCCCTGTCAGTGTGGGAAAAACGTATTTTCGCATCTACGAAATGGAAGGGTAAAATTTCACCCTATGGATGCCAAAAAACCTCGGAAATTCCGAGGTTTTTTGGCAATGCATCTTTTTCATTGTCCTAACATGGTGCCGGTGGCGGGGGTCGAACCCGCACGGGTTATTAGCCCAACGGATTTTGAGTCCGCCTCGTCTGCCAATTCCAACACACCGGCATCTATTATTTTAAGTCGGCCCCCAAATACCCCAGCCGGAAAACGGAGGGATATTTGGAGGGACATTAAAACCAAAGCACTTATTCAATTCGTAAAAAAGCCCCGTAAAATCAAGGGTTTTCAGCCACGGCGGTATGCCTTGACGCAGTGGATTTTGAGTCCCGTACGTCTGCCAATTCCATCACACCGGCAAATTTACCTTTTTATTATACCTGCGGACGGAACAAAAAGCAAGCAGAATTTCACGCTTCCCCCGGTTTTGCACGTTTTCCCGGTTTTGCGGTGTTTTCGGCTCAAAACACCCGGCTGCACAGCCAGTAGATCAGGCCATAGATCGCGCTGGCGCAGGTGCCGAACACCAGCACCGGCCCGGCGATGGTGAACATTTTGGCGCAGGTTCCCAGCACGACGCCCTCGGTTTTGAACTCGACCGCCGGCGAAACGATGGAATTGGCAAAGCCCGTGATCGGCACGAGCGTTCCGGCGCCGGCCAGCTTTGCAATGTCGTCGTAGACGGCAAGACCTGTCAGAACGGCGGAAAGAAACACCAGACAGATGCTCACCGCCGACCCGGCCGTCTGCTTGTCCATTCCCGCGGCGGTGAAACCGTTCATCAGCAGCTGGCCCAGCGTACAGATCAGGCCGCCCGTCCAGAAGGCGTTGAACAGATCCTTCCACAGCTTGGATTTCGGCGCCATCCGGTCGACCAGCCGGCTGTATTCCGCATTGCTCATTTGCATAAAAACTCCCCCTTTTTTCTATAGTATTCCCGCAAAAATCGCTCCGAGCGGTTTGAAATGACATCGCCAAAAATTTCCAGTCATCGACGGTGCACATCCTCGCCAAAAATGTGTTTTTGGCAGGACACTTCCCGGAAAGAATATCCCCCCGCGCTATGGTGATTTCGTCAGCTCTTTTCCCAAAAAATAACAGGACAAATCACTGGTATTCAGGAATAATTTAAGATATAATGAATGCAAAGGAGGGGATAAGCATGAGCATTTATCAGGACGAGAACTATAAGGACTCCATCAAGCTTGAGGCTCGCACACCCCTGCTGCTGATCCAGAGCACCGGCAGCCAGAAATGCAGCGCGGACGAGGGCTGGGGGCCGGGCGAGCGCGACCATTTTCTTCTGCACTACGTTGTCAGCGGCGAGGGAGAATACCGCTGCGGGAACGACCTGTGGTATCTGCACGGCGGCGACGCCTTCATAATCTATCCCCGCACCCGCGTGGAGTACCGTGCGAGCAGGCTCGAGCCGTGGGAATATCTCTGGGTCGGCTTCAACGGCTTTGACGCGCCGGGCTGCGTGGAGGAGATCGGCTTCACGCGACAGCAGCCCGTGCTGCGCGGCCGCGGCAGCGCCGGCATCCGCACACGCATGGAGGCTCTTTACCGCAGCTACGGTCTGAGCTATGCCGACCGCCTGACCATGGCCGCCAAGCTTTATGAGCTGACCGCCTTCCTTGTTCGGACGGCAGACTCCCGCCGCGAGCAGCAGGAGCAGCGCGACAGCGCCTGGCTGGCCGCGGAATACATCATGCTGCACTACCGCGAGCCGATCAGCATCGGCGAGGTCGCGGCCTACGCCTCTGTCAGCCAGAGCAGCCTCTACCGCCATTTTGTCGAGCGCTACCGCAAATCTCCGAAGCGCTTCCTGCTGGAATACCGCATTGAGCGCGCCTGCGAGATGCTGCATGAACCGGACAGCATGATTCAGGAGGTCGCTGCGGCAGCCGGCTTTGAGGATGCCTTCTATTTTTCCCGTGTTTTTCGTGAGCTGAAGGGCATTTCGCCCAAAGAATACGCCGCCCAACGGCGCAATTCCGCCGCTCCCGTTGCTGCAATGTCCAGAAAATAGTAGGGTTTCGCAATAATACGCTGCAAAAATCCACAGAATCATGTGATAATTCTCCGTTTTTCGACATTATTGTAAAATATGCACAAAAGTATTTCCTTTTATAGGAAATACCGAGGTAGAATTGTCCATATTAGTGAATGAAAAATCTATTCAACTGAACGCAAAGTGCAGTATAATTAAAAATACAGGGACGCGGAAATCGATCCGGTTCTCCCTGGGAATTTGAAGGAGGAAGATTCAATGAAAAAAGTAGTGGCTATCCTTTTGGCGCTGGTCATGGTGTTCGCACTGGCTGCCTGCGCCGGCGGCAGCGGAGCCAAGACCTACAAGGTCGGCGTCGCAATTTACAACTTTGACGACAACTTCATGACCCTCTACCGCAACGAGATCGACGCATACTTCAAGACGCTGGAAACCGACGAAGTCAAGTATGAGCTTGAGTTTGCAGACGGCAAGAACGACATGGCCGAGCAGACCAACCAGATTGAAAACTTCATCACGCAGGGCAAGGACGTCATCATCTGCAACCTCGTGCAGACCTCTTCCGCCGACACCATCATTGATAAGGTCGTCGCCGCGGGCATCCCGATGGTTCTCATCAACCGTGAGCCTCTGGCCTATGACGCAGACGGCAAGACTCTCGACGAGCAGTACGAAGGCATCCTCAACAATGCGAAGGTCTGCTACGTCGGCGCAGACGCACGTCAGTCCGGTACATATCAGGGCGAAATGGTCGTTGACCTGCCGAACCACGGCGACCTCAACGGCGACGGCGTTGTCAGCTACCTCATGATCGAGGGCGACCCCGAAAACATTGACGCGCAGTACCGCACCGAGTTCTCCGTCAAGGCCCTCACCGACGCGGGCGTGAAGGTCGAATGCCTGGACGATCAGGTCGGCAACTGGGCGACCGATAAGGGCCAGCAGATCTGCGCAAACGCGCTGTCCGCACACGGCGACAAGCTGGAAGTCGTGTTCTGCAACAACGATGCCATGGCGCTCGGCGCTGCCGCAGCCATCAAGGCCGCAGGCCGCACCGTCGGCAAGGACATCTACCTGCTGGGCGTTGACGCGCTGGACGAGTGCGTTGAGATGGTCAAAGAAGGCACCATGACCGGTACCGTTCTGAACGACCACATCGGCCAGTCCCACAAGGCGGTCGACGTCGCCATTGAGCTGCTCAACGGCAAGGACATCCAGAACTACTACTGGGTCGACTATGTCAAGGTCGACGCCGAGTACGCGAAGAACCACTGAGTTCTGCGCACGGCTGCAATGGGCGGGAAACCGCCCATTGCACGTAACAGGCAAAATCAGCAATGGACGGGAAACCGTCCATTGCCCAATTTGAGGGGAGCGCGGCATATTCTGCCCGCTGCCCTGAATTTGGGAGATTCTCAGAAAAGGAGGCAGGCAATATGTCTGAGTACCGTTTGGAGATGCGCGGCGTGTGCAAATCCTTCCCCGGCGTCAAGGCGCTGGATCACGCGCAGCTCCAACTCCGCCCCGGCACCGTCCATGCGCTCATGGGCGAGAACGGCGCGGGCAAATCCACGCTCATGAAGTGTATGTTCGGCATCTACAAGATGGATGAGGGTGAGATCTTCTATGAGGGCAAAAAGGTGGAGATCCACGACCCCATGGAGGCGCTGAAGATGGGCATCGCCATGGTGCATCAGGAGCTTCAGCCCATTCCCGCGCGCACCATCGGAGAGAATATCTTTCTTGGCCGCTACCCTATCAAAAAGCTGCTGGGCTTCATCCCGGTGGTCGATCACAAAAAAATGTATGAGGACACGCGCCTTTTGCTGAAAAAGGTACGCATGGACTTCGACCCACGACAGAAGCTGGGCGAGCTGAGCGTGTCGCAGATGCAGTCGGTGGAGATCGCAAAGGCCGTTTCCGCAAACTGCAAGGTCCTGATTCTTGACGAGCCGACCTCCTCTCTGACGCAGAACGAGGTGGAGGCACTGTTCCGCATCGTGGAAGATTTGAAGCGCGACGGCGTGGCCATCGTCTACATCTCTCATAAGATGGATGAGATCCTCCGCATCAGTGACGAAGTCACCATCATGCGTGACGGCAAGTACATCGGCACCTGGCCCGCAAAGGAGCTGACGACCGACGCCATTATCACCCGGATGGTCGGCCGCGAGCTGACGAACCTCTATCCCCAGCGCAACAATAAACCGGGCGAGGAGGTCTTCCGCGTGGAGGACTTCACCTCTATCCATCCGCGCAGCTTCCGCAATGTTTCCTTCACTCTTCGCAAGGGTGAGATCCTCGGCGTCGGCGGTCTGGTGGGCGCGCAGCGCACCGAGCTGATGGAAGGCCTGTTCGGCACCCGTTCGCACGCAAAGGGAAAGATCTTCTACCACGGCAAGGAAATGAAGATCAACCGGCCGAAGGACGCGATCGATCATGGCGTCGCGATGCTGACCGAGGACCGCCGTGCCTCCGGTATCATGGGCGTGCTCTCCGTGGCGGACAATATCTCCGTTGCCTCCCTGAACCACTATCTGAGCGGCGGCTTTGTGCTCAATAGCCGCAAGATCGAAAAACTGGTGCAGGACAACGTCAAAAAGATGAACATCAAGACCCCGTCCAGCAAGACGCTCATCCAGTCGCTCTCCGGCGGCAACCAGCAGAAGGTGCTGATCGGCCGCTGGCTGGCCAACGACCCGGACGTGCTGATCCTCGACGAGCCGACGCGCGGCATCGACGTCGGCGCCAAGTACGAGATCTACTGCATCATCGAAGAACTGGCGCGGCAGGGCAAGAGCATCATCATGATCTCCAGCGAAATGGGAGAGCTGATCGGAATGTCCGACCGCATCATGGTCATGTGCGACGGCCGCGTGACCGGCTTCATCGACGGCAAGGACGCAACACAGGAAAACATCATGGAACTGGCTACGCAGTTCGTATAGGGAGGGCAAGCGTATGGAAACAAAGAAACTCAGCTTCGGACGGAAGGTCTGGAATTTTGTCAAAGGAAACCCCATCGTCATTCTGCTGGTGCTCGGCGCGATCGTCGTCGGCTGCTTCACGGATAATTTCTTCTCCTGGGTCAACTTCAGCAACCTCGCCAGCAACACGGCAGTGCGTTTTCTGATCGCCCTCGGCGTTTCCGGCTGTCTGATCACCAAGGGCACCGACCTGTCCGCCGGCCGTCAGCTCGGCTTCGCCGCCTGCCTTGCGGGTCTGCTGCTTCAGCGTCCGAATTACACCGGCCGTATGTTCGACTGGCTGCCCAGTATGTACCCCAATGTTCCCGTCTGGGTCTGGATGCTGCTGACGCTGGTCATCGTCGTGGCCGTCGGCGCGCTCTTCGGCCTGCTGAACGGCGCGATCATCTCCTATCTGAACGTCCCGCCCTTCATCACGACCCTCGGCACGCAGACGATCATTTATGGTATTTCTCTGATCATCACCGACGCACAGCCGATCGGCGGCTTCCAGAAAGCCTACACCGAGCTGGTCACGGGACGTATCGGCAGCTCCACAGGCTTCCAGCTTCCCTACCTGCTGTTCATTGCGCTGATTTTCGGGCTGCTGTTCTGGTTCATCTATAACAAGACCCGCCACGGCAAGTATATGTACGCCATCGGCGGCAACGAGGTCGCGGCAGAGGTTTCCGGCGTCAACACGCGCCGGGCCAAGATCTCCATCTACATGACCGCCGGCATCATGTATGCCATCGCCGGCTACCTGCTGGCGGCCAAATCCGGCGGCACCTCCGCGAGCATGGGCTCCGGCTATGAGCTGGAAGCCATCGCGGGCTGCACCATCGGCGGCGTTTCCACCACCGGCGGTATCGGCACCGTCGTCGGCGTTCTGGTCGGCGTTCTGGTCTTTGAGCTGCTGAAGATTGTCCTGCAGTTCCTCCACGTCAACCCCTATTACAACTACATCGTGCAGGGTCTTGTCATCGTCGTGGCGGTAGCGCTGGACATCCGCAAGTACATCGCCAAGAAATAATGGCGGACGGCAAGAAGAAATCCCGCCTGCGCGAACTGAAGGAAAGCTGGTATGAAAAGGTTCCACTGAACGTGCGCCAGCTTGACATTATCATCGCCATCGGGATCGCCGGGCTGGTCATCGTGACGGTACTGATCGTGCTGGAAGCGACCGGCGTCTGGAAAATCGGTTGAGTTGAATGAAACAGGCCGCCGGGTCACGGCGGCCTGTTTTGTTGCGGGATTTTTTGACAGTTTGAACAGCACGTCAGGGATCACCGGCCTGTTTTCTGTGGATAATGTATTTTTTACTTTCCCCTCTTGACAAATGCGTACAGCTGCGTTATCATACCAACATACTCGGCAAAAGAATTTCGCAGGAAGGGAGAACGCCGCAATGACCAAGGCTCTGTTTACCGCTCGAATGATGATGCAGATGCGCATGTGCATGTACATGTGCAAGCTTTGTGATGCCCATTTTCCGGCGCGTTCTCCGAAAGAAGCGAAGCGGTAATCAGAAACCTTCTCCTGCCGCATTTCCATTGCTTTGAACCGGGAAGCTCCGTCGGAGCTGTCCCGGTTTTATTTTTGCCTCGGAGGTAATTTTATGAAAAACGATCTGGAAGCCCGCGTGCGGGCCAACTCCCGCAGAGAGCGAATGTGAATTTATGCGAATTTTCCGGAATAAATTATCATTATAATAAGAAAGGTTGTTACATTATGAAAAAGTTTTTTGCCATCGTGCTTGCACTCATCCTCGCGCTGGGCGTTCTGTCCGCCTGCGGCTCCAAGAGCGACTCCATCACCATCGCCGTCCCCAATGACGCCACCAACGAAGCCCGTGCGCTGCTTCTCCTGCAGGAAAAGGGCTACATCAAGCTCAAGGACGGCGCCGGCATCACCGCCACCGTCAACGACATTGAAGAGAACCCCCACAACATCAAGTTCAACGAGCTGGACGCCGCGCAGATCCCCAACGTTCTCAAGGATGTTGACTATGCCATCATCAATTCCAACTTTGCCATCTCCGCCGGCCTGAACCCCGTGAAGGACTCCCTCGCCATTGAAGGCTCCTCCTCTGCTTACTCCAACATTCTGGCCGTCAAGGAGGGCACCGAAAACTCCGATTCCGTCAAGGCTCTCAAGGCTGCACTGGAGAGCAAACAGGTCGCGGACTACATCTCCGAAAAGTATGACGGCGCCGTCGTCAGCACCGTTGACAACCCCACTGACGGCTTCGATTCCACGGTGGACTACGACGCACTGGCCGGCACCAGCATCTCCGTTGCCGCCTCCCCCACGCCGCACGCCGAGATCCTCTCCGTTGTCAAGGACATCCTTGCAGAAAAAAACATCACCCTCGAAATTTTGGAATTCTCTGACTATGTCCAGCCGAACAACGTCGTGGAAAGCGGCGAAGTCGACGCCAATTACTTCCAGCATCTGCCCTATCTGGAGGACTTCAACGCCGAGAACGGCACGCACATCGTTTCTGTCGCCTCCATCCATGTGGAGCCGATGGGCCTCTACGGCGGCAAGCAGACCTCGCTCGACGCGATCGGTTAAATAACACGAAAACAACGCTACCCGCCGGGCGGATAGCGCTGTTTTCCTGCGGAGGGATAACATGATCGAGATACAAAATCTGACAAAGACCTTTCCCACCTCGGACGGAACGGTGGAGGCGCTGAAGAATATCACGCTGACCATCCCCGACGGCGAAATCTATGGCATCATCGGCATGAGCGGCGCGGGCAAAAGCACCCTCGTGCGCAGCATCAACCTGCTTGAGCACCCGACGGAGGGCCGCATCCTGATCGACGGCACCGACCTCACGCAGCTTTCCGAGCCGGAGCTGCGCGCCGCGCGCCGGAATATCACGATGATCTTTCAGGGCTTTAACCTGCTCATGCAGCGCAACTGCCAGAAAAACGTCTGCTTCCCCATGGAGCTGGCAGGCGTGAAGCGCAGCGAAGCGATGAAGCGCGCGGCGGAGCTGCTGGAGCTGGTGGGCCTCGGCGACAAGCGCAAGGCCTATCCTTCGCAGCTCTCTGGCGGCCAGCAGCAGCGCGTGGCCATTGCCCGCGCGCTGGCGACGCATCCGAAAATTCTCCTGTGCGACGAAGCCACCAGCGCCCTTGACCCCCAGACCACGCAGTCCATTCTCTCGCTCATCCGCGACATCCACGACAAACTCGGCATCACCGTGATCGTTATCACGCACCAGATGAGCGTGGTCGAGCAGATCTGCACCCGCGTCGCCATTCTCGATAACGGCGAGGTCGCCGAAGAGGGCGAGGTCAGCAAGGTCTTTACCTCCCCGCGCTCCAAGGCCGCGAAGCGGTTGGTCTACCCCGACGGCTACGAGCTGAGCGTCGCGCACTTCGACGAGGGCGGCGTGCTGCGCGTGGTGTTCAACGGCGCGAAAGCGACCATGGCCCCCATGATCGCGCAGATGGCCATCGACTGCGGCATCGCGGCCAGCATCCTCACCGCCTCGACCAAGAGCATAGGCGACAAGGCCTACGGCAATATGATCCTCGGCATCCCCGGCGGCGCAGAGGCCATGCGGCGCGCGACGCAGTACCTCAAGGCGATCCCCGACATTCTGGTAGAGGAGGTAGAAAACCATGCTGAATAGCTTTCTCGCATCGGAAACCGTGCAGAACGCGCTGGAGATCCTGAAAACGCAGTTTCCACTGGCGATCTGGGAGACAGTCTATGTGACCATTCTCTCCACCTTCTTTGCTATTCTGATCGGTCTGCCGCTGGGCGTGCTGCTCGTGGCGGGTGAGGACGGAAAAATTCTGCGCGTGCCGCGCTGGCTGCTGCACGTTCTGAATGTTATTATCAATCTGCTGCGCTCCGTCCCCTTCCTGATCCTGATGATCATGGTCTTCCCCCTGACGCGCCTGATCGTCGGCACCGTCGTCGGCACGCCCGCGACCATCGTGCCGCTGGTCATCGCCGCTTTTCCCTTCATCGCCCGTCTGGTGGAGGGCAGCCTGCGTGAGATCAACCCCAACATCATCGAAACCGCGCAGAGCATGGGCGCTTCTCCCCTGCAGATCATCGTCAAGGTGATGCTGCCGGAGGCCGTCCCCTCGCTCATCTCCAACGCGACCATCGCCATCACGACCGTCCTCGGCTACTCCGCGATGAGCGGCGCCATCGGCGGCGGCGGTCTGGGCAAGATTGCCATCAACTACGGCTACAACCGCTATCAGTACCTTGTCATGGCCTTTGCCGTGGTGTTCCTGATCCTGCTCGTGCAGATCTTCCAGAGTCTCGGCACCAAGCTCGCCGTCAAGTGCGACAAGCGCCTGAAATAAAACGTTTGCATATCATAATGGCTCCGGTTTTTCCCCGCATCCATATGGAATGATTCCGTATTTCGTTCGCACCCGTAGGGAACGGCCTTCTGCGCAGCCCTTGGCGGCTTTGCCGCCTTAGGGATGCGGCGTGCCCCTTGCGGGTAGAGCGTTCCGCGGGCAGGCATCCGCGATCATAACCAAAGGGCCTCCGAAATTTTCGGAGGCCCTCTTGATTTACCTACTCGGTTGGTGGTATACTAAGAAAAAACACCGGCCAAAAGGAGGCTTTTTATGATCTCGACCAAGGGCCGCTATTCCATCCGCATTCTTCTCGACCTCGCGGAGCACCGCAACGGCAGCTACACGCCGATGAAGGAGGTCGCCGCACGGCAGGAGATCTCCCTGAAATACATTGAAAAGCTCATGCCCGCCCTGAAGGGCGCCGGGCTGATCGAAAGCAGCCATGGCATCGGCGGCGGCTACCGCCTCACGCGCGAGCCGGAGCAGTACACGCTGTGGGAGATCCTGCGGCTTGCGGAGGGCGACCTCGCGCCGGTGTCCTGCCTGCAGGAAAATGCGGCGGTATGCGACCGCGCCGCGGAGTGTCGGACGCTCCCGGTCTGGAAAAACTACTACAAGCTGACGAAGGATTACTTTTCCGGCATCACGCTGGCCGACCTGATGGGCACGCCCTCCGCCGATAATTATGTGATTTAGCTATAAAATGTGCCCCGGTATGCACCGGGGCACATTATTTTTTCCGCAAATTATTCCGCAAACAGCGGGGTGGAGAGATAACGGTCGCCGGTGTCCGGCAGCAGAACGACGATGTTTTTGCCCGCGTTCTCCGGGCGCTTGGCCAGCTCAATGGCCGCCCAGACCGCCGCACCGGCGGAAATGCCGACCAACACGCCCTCGCGCCGGCCGATCCCCCGTCCGGTGGCGAAGGCCGCCTCGTTCTCCACGGGGATGATCTCGTCGTACACCTTCGTATCCAGTACCTCCGGGGCAAAGCCCGCACCGATGCCCTGGATCTTATGCGGGCCTGCGACGCCGGTGGAAAGGAAGGCGGAGCTCTTCGGCTCAACCGCAACGACTTTGACTTCCGGGTTCTTCGATTTCAGATACTGTCCCACGCCGGTGATGGTACCGCCGGTACCGACGCCCGCGACAAAGAAATCGACCTTGCCGTCGGTGTCCTCCCAGATCTCCGGGCCGGTGGTTTCAAAATGTGCCTTGGGGTTGGACGGATTGACAAACTGTCCGGGGACGAAACTGTTCGGGATCTCTGCGGCCAGCTCGTTCGCTCTGGCGATCGCGCCCTTCATGCCCTTGCTGCCGTCGGTCAGAACCAGCTCGGCGCCATAGGCGCGCATCAGCTGGCGGCGTTCGACGGACATCGTCTCCGGCATGACGATGATGATGCGGTAGCCCCGCGCCGCCGCGACGGACGCAAGGCCGATGCCGGTATTGCCAGAGGTCGGCTCGATGATGACGGAACCCTCCTTCAGAAGGCCCTTCGCCTCGGCATCGTCTATCATCGCCTTTGCGATGCGGTCCTTGACGGACCCGGCGGGGTTAAAATATTCCAGCTTGGCCAGCAGCTTGGCCCTCAGGCCGAGTGCGTTTTCCAGATGGGTCAGCTCCAGCAGGGGCGTTTTGCCGATCAGCTGATCGGCGGAAGTGTAGATGTGTGACATTTTTCAAAATCCTTTCTTTTATGATGTGATATGGCTGCGGCGCACAGAATCAACATCGGAACACCATGCCTGCGTTCATTCGAACCCCTCGTTTCCGTTCTTTATACTACCAACTTAGTATGTTAGTAGTATTATATGCCGTCGAGTCTCGAATGTCAATAGACAGAGCGGAAAAATTTTCCCAAAAGCCGATGGATTTTTATTCGCCGGAATTGTATTTTTGCTGAAAAAATGCTACAATATGGTGCAAACAGGGGGAATGTGAAAATGAGAATCGTAATCAAGGTCGGCACCTCGACGCTGACCCACTCGACCGGCCGGATGAACATCCGCCGCGTGGAGCTGCTCTGCAAGGTCATCAGCGACCTGAAAAACGCCGGGCACGAGATCGTGCTGGTGTCCTCCGGCGCCATCGCCATGGGCGTCGGTAAGCTCGGCCTTCTGAAGCGGCCGCAGGATATGCCCACCAAGCAGGCCGCCGCGGCGGTCGGCCAGTGCGAGCTGATGGACACCTACGACCGGCTGTTTTCCGGCTATCACCACACCGTGGCGCAGATTTTGCTGACCGGCAGCGACATCAAAAACGAGCAGCGCCGCAAAAACTTCCATAACACGCTCTTCCGCCTGCTGGAGCTGGGCGTTCTGCCGGTCATCAACGAAAACGACACCATCGCCACCGAGGAGATCGTCATCGGCGACAACGACACGCTAGGCGCGGTCGTGGCGGTCAGCGCGAGTGCGGATCTGCTGATCCTGCTGTCGGACATCGACGGCCTGTACACCGGCGATCCGCACACCGACCCGAATGCGACGCTCATCGGTGAGGTGCGTGAGATCACGCCGGACATTCTGGCGCTGGGCGGCGGCAGCGTATCCGGCCTCGGCACGGGCGGCATGACGACGAAGCTCAACGCCGCGAAGCTCGCGACGGAAGCAGGCTGCGACATGGTCATCGCCAACGGCGACCAGCCGGAAAATCTCTACGCGATCGTGGAAGGTCAGCGCATCGGAACGCGCTTTCTGGGGAGGAAACCGACATGACGACACTGGAACTGATGCAGTCGGCCAAGGCTGCCGCGCCGCTGCTTGCCGCTGCGGACAGCGCTCAGAAGAACACGGCGCTTCTTACCATGGCCGAGGCCATCTGGCGGCACACGGAGGACATTCTCGCGGCGAACGCCGAGGATATGGCTGCCGCCAAGGGAAAGATCTCCGACGTGATGCTCGACCGTCTGCTTCTGACCAAGTCCCGCATCGCAGCAATGGCCGACGGTCTGCGTGCCGTGGCCTCCCTGCCAGACCCCGTGGGAGAAATCCTTGCGCGGGAAGAGCGGCCGAACGGCCTTGTGATCGAAAAAACGGCGGTCCCGCTGGGCGTGATCGCCATCATCTACGAAAGCCGCCCGAATGTCACCTCGGACGCGGCGGCGCTGTGCATCAAAAGCGGCAACGCCTGCATCCTGCGCTGCGGGAAAGAAGCGTGGCGTTCCGCCGCCGCCGTCACCCATGCGCTGCGCGAGGGACTGACGCAGGCGGAGCTGCCGGAGGCGCTGGTTTCTCTCGTCGAGGACACCTCGCGCGAGAGCGCCGTGGAGCTGATGCACGGCGTGGGCTACATCGACCTGCTGATCCCCCGCGGCGGCGCCGGGCTCATCCGCGCCTGCACTGAGCAGGCGAAGGTGCCCTGCATCCAGACCGGCACCGGCATCTGCCATGTCTATGTCGACCGCGCGGCCGACCCCTACATGGCTCTGAATATCATCGAAAATGCCAAGGCCAGCCGTCCCTCGGTCTGCAACGCCGAGGAGGTCTGCCTCGTCCACCGGGACATCGCGGAAGCCTTCCTGCCCGCGCTGAAGCAGGCGCTGACGGACGCGCGCATCGCGGCGGGCAAGCCCCCCGTGGAGCTGCGCACGGATGAGGAGGCGCATCGCATCATCGGTGGGACGCCCGCCGGCGCGCGGGACTTTGATACGGAATTCCTGGACTATATCCTTGCAATCAAGGTCGTCGGCGGCGTGCAGGAGGCGATTGCCCACATCGCGGCGCACTCCACCGGACACAGCGAGGCGATCATCACCTCGGATAAGGCCGCAGCGGACGCCTTCGTGCGCGGTGTGGACAGTGCGGCGGTCTATGTCAACGCCTCCACGCGCTTCACCGACGGCGGCGAATTCGGCCTCGGCTGCGAGATGGGCATCTCCACGCAGAAGCTGCACGCCCGCGGCCCGATGGGGCTGCGCGAGCTGACGACCTATAAATATATCATTCACGGAAACGGGCAGATCCGTTGAGGAGGAACAGGCAATGATCGCTTTTATCGGCGTAGGAAATATGGGCGGCACGCTGGCGCGCGCCGCGGTCAGAAGCGTCGGGCCGGAGCAGGTGCTCGTCACCAGCCGGACGTTGGAAAAGGCGCAGCGCTTCGCCGCGTCCTGCGGCTGCGCGGCAGCGACGAACACGGAGGCGGCAGAACGCGCCCGGTATCTCTTCCTCGGCGTCAAGCCGCAGATGATGCGGCAGATGCTCTCCGGAATCGCGCCGGTTTTGCGGGCGCGCAGCGACCGCTTCGTTCTGGTCAGCATGGCCGCCGGACTTTCCATGGCGCAGATCGCGGAATTCGCAGGCGGCGATTATCCCGTTCTGCGCATTATGCCGAACACCCCTGCGGCGGTGGGCGAGGGCATGATCCCCTACTGCGCAAACGACGCGGTCACGGCGGAGGAAACCGCAGAATTCTGCCGCATCCTGCACTGTGCCGGGCGGCTCGACCCCCTGCTGGAGCGGCTGATCGACGCGGCCGGCGCGCTCTCCGGCTGCGGCCCGGCCTTTGTGTACGTATTTCTGGAAGCGCTGGCGGATGCCGCGGTGGCCTGCGGCCTGCCGCGGGCCAAGGCGACGCAGTACGCGGCGCAGACCGTCCTCGGCGCGGCGAAAATGGTGCTGGAGACCGGCGAGCATCCGGCGGCGCTCAAGGATGCGGTGTGCAGCCCGGCGGGCAGCACCATTGCAGGCGTACACGCGCTGGAAGCCGGCGGCTTCCGCGCCGCGGCGGAGGATGCCGTTCTCTCGGCCTACCGCCGTTCGCTGGAATTGGGAAACTAAGTAAAGGAGGCTCACGTAAGTGAGCCTCCTTGTATTTTCAGATCAGCAGCATCCGGTCGTTGTCCAGCGCGCTGCCGGAAATTTCCTTGAAACGCAGCAGCAGATCGTCCACCGCCAGCTTTTCGCGCTCTGCACCGGAAACGTCCATGACGATCCGCCCGGCGTGCATCATAAGCGTGCGGTTGCCGAGCTGTAAGGCCGAGCGCATATTGTGCGTGATCATCAGGCAGGTCAGATGGTTTTCGCGGACGATGTCCTGCGTCAGCGTCAGGACCTTTTCCGCCGTGGCGGGGTCGAGCGCCGCCGTATGTTCGTCCAGAAGCAGCAGCTTGGGCGGATGGAAGGTCGCCATCATCAGTGTCAGCGCCTGCCGCTGGCCGCCGGAGAGCAGGCCGACGGGCTGGCGCATCCGATCCTCCAGTCCCATGCCCAGAAGCGCGACGCGGTCACGGAAGCGCTGCTTTTCCGCGCGGGAAACGGGCCGCAGCCAGCCGCCCCGCCCGGCCGCCAGTGCCAGATTTTCTTCGATCGTCATGCCCGGCGCGCTGCCGCGCATGGGGTCCTGAAAGAGCCGGCCGATGCGCTTGGCACGCTTGTGCTCCGGCATCAGGGTGATGTCCTCGCCGTCCAGCAGAAGATCGCCGGAATCCGTGATAAAGCTGCCCGCGATGGCATTGAACAGCGTGGACTTGCCCGCGCCGTTCGCGCCGATGATGGTGATGAAATCCCCCGGCAGGGCGTGCAGGGACACATCGTCCAGCGCCTTTTTTTCGTCGGTCGTGCCGGGGCTGAATACCTTGGTAATGTGCCGCAGTTCCAGCATTACACGCGCCTCCTTCCGTGCTGCATCCGCCGCTTGAAGAGCGGATACTGCCGCTTGAGATAGGGGATGGAGATCGTCGCGACGACGACCACGGACGAAACCAGCTTGAGCATAAAGGCCGGCATATCAAAGCGCAGTGCGACGGTGTAGACCAACCGGAACACAAACGCGCCCAGAATCATACCGAAGATGCGCAGTGGCAGGCGGCTTCTGCCCAGAAATACGCCGCCAATGAGAAGCGAGGCCAGCGCGATCGTGACCATGCCGGTGCCGATGTCGATGTTGACCGCCTTCTGGTACTGCGCGAGCAGACAGCCGGACAGGGCCGTGAGGGAGCCGGACACGCACAGGCCGATGATGGTCGTCATCACGGGGTTGATGGAAGAGGAGCGCACCATGTCGGCGTTGTCGCCGGTGGCGCGGATGGCAAGACCCAGCCGCGTTTTGAGGAACAGCCCCAGCAGCACCGCGACCGCCGCCGCGGCGAGGGCCGCAACGATCAGGCGCGACTGCCCCTGCAAGGCGGTCCCCTCCAGCAGGGCGCGCATTTTGGTGAACACCGTCGCCGTCTTGTTCATATTCAGCACGGACGAGCCGCCCATCACCGCGATGTTGACGGAATAGAGCGCCGTATTGACGATGATGCCGGAAAGCAGGCTGTTGACGCCCATTTTCGTTTGCAGCAGCGCCGTGCAGAAGCCGGACAGCACGCCGGCCGCCATCGCCGCCGGGAGCGCCAGATAGGGATGGCCCGCGATCGCGACGGCCGCGCCCACGGCCGCGCCGAGGGTGAAGCAGCCGTCCGTGGACAGGTCGCAGACATTCAGCATGGAATAGCTCAGAAAGAGCGCCAGCACCGTCACGGAGCAGATCAGCCCCAGCTCCAGCGCGGTCTGAACAAGCGTCAGGATGGTGGAAAACGACATTTCCGTCGCTCCTTTCTTGGTTTATTCCTTCACGTCGTCAAAGCTCTCTGCCGTCACGATGCGCTGGATCGCCGTGCAGTAGGGCTCAAAAGCCTCCTGAAGGGTATCGAAATCGTAGCCGAGCTTTGCGCAGATCTCTTCGTTGATCGTCGCCGTACCGTTGTCAAAGGTGCGCACGGGCAGCTCCGCGGGCTTTTTGCCGTCGAGCAGGATCTCCGCGATCATGTTGGCCGTTTCCTTGCCCAGATTCTCATAGTCCACGCCGTAGCCGAGGAAGGCGCCGTTGAGCGCGAAGGAGTCCGCGCCGGTGTAGTGCGGGATGCCGGCATCGGCCAGCGTTTCGTAGATGCTCAGTTCGGATTTCATGACGGTGTTGTCCGTCGGGGTGAACACGGCGTCCACGCCTTCGGAAACCAGTGCCTGCGCGGCCAGCGCGATCTCGTCGACGGTCGTCCCGGTGCGCTCGACGTAGCTCACGCCGCGGGCGTCGAGAAACTCCTTGGCGTGCGTGATGGGCGCGGCGGAGGAATCCTGTCCGATGTCATAGAGCAGGCCGATCTTCTTTGCGTCCGGATTCTGCGCGAAGATCAGGTTCATGATCGCGTCGGTGTTGAGATAATCGGAGGTGCCGGTCAGGTTGCTGCCCGGCTGCTCCAGCGATTCGACCAGCCCGACGGAAACGGGGTCGGAAACCGCGGCAAAGACGACGGGCGTTTCGCTGTCCTCGGTGGCCGCCTGCATTGCAATGGCGACAGGCGTCGCGACCGCGACGAGGAGATCCGCGCCATCGGTCTGGAAGTTGGTGATGATCTGCGACATCAGGCCGGCGTCGGCGTTGCAGTTGTCATAGAGCACGTTGAAGGAAACGTCCTTCTCCTCTCCGATGGCGGTCAGCTGCGCACGGATGCTTTCAACGATCTGATTGAGCGAGGCATCGTCCACATAGTTGCAGATGCCGACGGTATAGGTCTTGCCGTCGTTTTCTGCGGGCTTGCTGCCGCAGGCAGCAAAGAGCGTGAGGGTAAAAATTACGGTAAGCGCAAGCGCGATGATTTTTTTCATGGAATATTCCAGCCTTTCACATTATTATATTAAAACGCAAAATCAAAGGAGATAGAATTGTTCGGCGCGGGCGCGCCAGCGCTTCGTTTTCAGCATCATAAAAGCCTCCTGAAAAATACAAAAACTCCTGTCCCTGCAATACAAGCATTGCTGGGACAGGAGCGTTACTTCCTGCGGTGCCACCCGGCTTGACGCGCCAAATACGCGCCCACTCATGCGTACCGATATACGCCGGCGTTTGTTCACGAAGCGCCGCTCCGTCTCACATACTCCAGAGAATTCTCTGTTTCCGCTCGCCCTCGGAAGTCCATTCGGTCCGGTCCTCTTCTGCCGCAATTCCACCGCCTGCGGCTCTCTGAAAGAATGGTGTCAGGATCTACTCACTCTTCTTCAACGGTTTTCTGCATTGTAGCACGATTTCTGCCGGATGTCAAGCGCTTTTTTCGCGCAGATTTCGGCGATGGTGAACGGCTTTTCTCTTGCGCAAGCAGCCTCTCAAGAGTTATTCTTTAAAAAGAATTACGATGTGCAAATTGTATAAGGATGTTTTCAAGCTCCCGCGCCTAAAGGCGACCACGGCGCCGGAGCCATTCCGGGTCTATCCCGATAAGAGCCGTGCCGGAAACAGTGCGACTTTCCGTGTTTGAGAAGAAAACAGCCGAACCTGCCGGGGCGGATATGCAGTCTTTGCAGGAGCAGACCGGCATCCCGACCGTGTTCATCGAGGCCAGCGGCGACACTCTCCCGCAGGCCTACCGCACGCCGGGCGCGCTTCTGGGCGTAGCCGACGCGGCGGAAACGCTGGCGCGATACATAGAGGACACGCTGACCATGGCCGAGGCCAACCGCTGGACGAATTTTACTATGTCCGCTTCAGCGCGTCGGACAACTACGACGTGACGATCAACGCCCTGGTCTGGGATGCCTACGACGTCATTCTCTCCGTACCCAACGGGTCCAAGCCGCTGGAGGAGCAGCAGCGCCCGCTGCGCGTCGTCATTCCGGGCTACGATTCCGGCAAGTGGGTCCGTCTGGTGGCGGAGATCCGCTTTGTCGCCGCGGAATAAAGGAGGGACGCATTTGCAGAAAAAGAACGCTTTCCGCCGCACCCTGCTGCTCGTGCTGTGCCTGTGCCTTCTGGCCGGGACCGTCTTTGCCGACGACCCACAGCCGTCAGAGTGCGACCACGACTATACCCTTGTCGCATACGAAGCGCCGCGCTACCGCGCGCCGGGCTTCGAGCGCTACCGCTGCACCAAATGCGGCGACGAATATGAGATCGAGCTCCCGCAGCTCGTGGAACGCGCGCCGAACTGGAGCTACGATTCCCTGAGCGACGCAACCTCCGACCATCTGACGATCTTCGTCGGCTACTACGGAATGTCCTACACGCAGAAGATCACCCTCTCCCTGCGGGACATTCAAGGTTCGCAAAGGAAGGAACGCTCCAAGAGAAGCTTGACGAATTGTTCGGATAAAAACGAGAGCTCCAGAATCTAAATTTGATTCTGGAGCTCTTATTTTTCAGTGTGTGATGAAACCTACACCTGCGTTTGTACGAGTAAATGCAACACTGAGATTTGTAAGACTAAATGCAATGGCTGGGTTGCATTTACTTTTGCAAATGAAGGGATTTTTCATGGCGGTCACTACAAATTGACATTCCCGTTTTGGCAAGATATAATAGAAATAAGTTAGCCAACGAAAACGGAGGAGGCCGCCATGGATCCCTATCGCATCATTGAGGTAAAGCAGAGCGTGTTTGCCGACAACAACGCCGACGCCGAGGCGCTGCGCCGCGAAATGAAAGCGCAGGGCGTTTTTCTGGTCAATCTGATGTCCTCGCCCGGCTCCGGCAAGACGACGACGCTGACCCGCCTACTCAAAGCGCTGCCCGCGGGCATCCGTGCGGGTGTCATGGAGGCGGACATCGACTCCGACGTGGACGCCGGGACCATCGCCGCCACCGGCACAAAGGTCATTCAGCTCCACACCGGCGGGATGTGCCATCTGGACGCGGACATGACCCGGCAGGGCATCGACCAGCTCGGAACGGAAAATCTGGATCTCATCATCCTTGAAAACGTGGGAAATCTGGTCTGCCCGGCGGAATTCGACACCGGCGCGGCCCTGAACATGATGATCCTCTCCGTCCCGGAGGGGCACGACAAACCGCTCAAATACCCGCTGGTATTCCAGGTCTGCGACGTCATGGTCATCAATAAAATCGACGTTCTGCCGTACTTTGACTTTGACATGGACAAGGTCACCGAGTACGCGAAAAAGCGCAATCCCAACATCCGCATCTTCCCCATCAGCGCCAAGACCGGCGAAGGCGTAGACGCGCTGGCCCAGTGGCTCGCACAGACCATTCAAAACTGGAAAGAGAAAGAGGAGTTAATGCAATGATCGACGAGGAACTGAAAAACCGGGCTTTTCATCCGCCCTTTCAGGGCGACCCCGCCCCCCGCGAGAAAATTCTGAAGCTAGGCAAGAAGATCACGGACGTTGTGGATCACAAGCTCAAGGGCCTCACCTCCGACGACCCGGAATACTGGGGCCTTGCCTCCATCGTCACCGATGAGATGGCGGACATCGCCCTGTCCATGAAGCTGCGCACGCCCTACACCGTCGAGCAGCTCTGGAAAATGAACAAGGTCAAGGAAGAGGACAAGCCGCATTTTCAGGAGCTGCTGGACGAGATGAGCTACATCGGCCTGCTGGAATACGACTACGGCTACCACTACGACCACAACGGCCGCACCGCGCCGCCCTCCGAGCGGCGGTACATCCTGCCCATGTTCGTCCCCGGCAGCGCAGAGCTGTTCAATATGGAAGAGGGCCCGGAGGGCAACAAGCGTCTGCGCGAGCATCCGGAGGTCGGTTATTTCTTTGAGCGGATGACCTATATCCCGCTGGCGGGCGTAACCCACCTGCTGCCGCCGGGCGGCGGCGGTGTCGGGATGCACGTGATTCCCGTGGAAAAGGCGATCTCCATGGAGAACCAGACGCTGGACATTGAGCATCTGTCCTACTGGCTGAAAAAATACGAGGGCCACATCGGCGTGGGCCGCTGCTCCTGCCGCGCCAGCCGTGCCGTAATGGGCGAGGGCTGCGCGGACGACGACGAGTGCTGGTGCATCGGTGTGGGCGATTTTGCCGACTACTGCCGCGAAACCGGCAAGGGCCACGACATCACCTACGAAGAAGCCATGCAGATCCTCCGCAAGGCCGAGGACAACGGCTTCGTCCACCAGATCACGAACATCGACGGCGAGAACAAGATCTTCGGCATCTGCAACTGCAATGTGCAGATCTGCAACGCGCTGCGCACCAGCCAGCTCTTCAACACCCCCAACCTCTCCCGCTCCGCCTACACCGCGGAGGTGACGAAGGAAAACTGCGTCGCCTGCGGCAAGTGCGTGGAATACTGCCCCGCCGGCGCGGTGCGCCTCGGCCAGAAGCTCTGCGACAAGGAGGGCAAGGCCGTCACCTACCCCAAGCACGAGCTGCCGAATGCCATCAAGTGGGGCCCGGAGCACTGGGACCCGGACTACCGGGACAACAACCGGAAAAACTGCTATGACAAGGGCACCGCGCCCTGCAAGACCGCCTGCCCCGCACACGTGAGCGTACAGGGCTACCTGAAGCTGGCGGCGCAGGGAAAATATCAGGAGGCCCTTGCCCTGATCAAGAAGGACAACCCCTTCCCCGCCGTGTGCGGCCGCATCTGCAACAAGCGCTGCGAGGACGCCTGCACCAGAGGAAACGTCGATGAGGCGGTGTCCATCGACGCGGTGAAGAAGTTCCTCGCCGAGCAGGACCTCAAGGCCGAAACGCGCTACATTCCCCCGGTCGTCATCGCCTCCAACCAGAAAACGCACTGGACGCAGAAAATCGCCATCATCGGCGGCGGCCCGGCCGGCCTGAGCGCCGCCTACTATCTGGCGACGAAGGGCTACAAGCCCACGGTGTTTGAAAAGAACGAGAAGCCCGGCGGCATGATGACCTACGGCATCCCCTCCTTCAAGCTGGAAAAGGACGTGATCGCCGCGGAGATCGACGTGCTGCGCGAGCTCGGCGTGGAATTCCGCTGCGGTGTGGAGGTCGGCAAGGATGTGACCATCCCCGAGCTGCGCGAGCAGGGCTATCTGGCCTTCTATATCGCCATCGGCTGCCAGGGCGGCCGCTATCCCGGCGTGGCGGGCGACCATGCGCTCGGCACGAGCATCGCGGTGAACTTCCTGCACGATGCGCTGGAGGATGAAAATCAGCATATGGACGGCAAGGTCGTGGTCGTCGGCGGCGGCAACGTGGCCGTGGACTGCGCCCGCACCGCCTCCCGTTTCGGCGCAGAGAAGGTGTCCATGGTCTGCCTGGAAGCCCGCGAAACCATGCCCGCCTCCAAGGACGAGGTGGAGGAGACCCTCGCCGAGCACATCGACATCTGCAACGGCTGGGGCCCAAAGGAGCTCAAGACCGACGAAGCCGGCCATGTCACCGCCGTGGTGTTCAAGAAGTGTCTGCGCACCATCGACCCGGAAACCAAGCGCTTCTCGCCGGTTTACGACGAGGCCGAAACCATGGAGCTTGCAGCGGATCATGTGATTTTTGCCATCGGTCAGGCCATCAAATGGGGCGGCCTGCTGGAGGGCAGCCGGGTGGAATTCCACCGCGGCAGCTACCCCGTCGCGGACGCGCTGACCTACCAGACCGCAGAGCCGGACATCTTCGTCGGCGGCGACGTATACCACGGCCCGAAATTCGTCATCGACGCCATCGAGGAAGGCAAGTGCGCCGCGGAATCGCTGCACCGCTATGTCCATCCGGGCGCCAGCCTGGCCATCGGCCGCAACCGCCGCGACTTCAACATGCTCGACAAGGACAATGTGAAGCTGGCAGGCTACGACACCGCCGCGCGGCAGACCGCCGGCGTGGACGGGCGCATCGACGCGATTCATTCCTTCCGCGACCCCAACCTGACGCTGACAGCGGAACAGGTGAAGATCGAAACCGCCCGCTGCCTCGGCTGCGGTGCAAGCTGGGTCGATCCCAACAAGTGCATCGGCTGCGGCGTGTGCACCACCAAGTGCGTCTTTGACGCGATCCACCTCAAGCGCGACCACCCGGAGTGCTCGAAGATGATGAAGGCGGAGGACAAGGTGAAGGGCATCCTGCCCATGGCCTTCAAGCGCCTCGGCCAGACCGTCGTCACCAAGCTGGGCGGAAACAAGGATTAAAGGATGCACGAGCTGGGCGTGGTTTTCCACATCGCGGACAGTGTGGTCAAAATCGCAGAGGAAAATCAGGCAAGCCATGTCCGCCGGGTGACGCTCCAGATCGGAGAGGTCTCCACCGTGATCCCATCCTACCTGACCGACGTCTGGAACTGGAACTGCAAGCGGGTGCCCATGCTGGAAGGGTGCGAGCTGACGGTGGAGCAGATCCCCGCCGTCACCTACTGCACTGCCTGCGGGCAGACCTATCCCACCGTGCCGCAGGGCAAGACCTGCCCGTACTGCGGCAGCGAGGAGACCTATTTGCAGCAGGGAAACGAGCTGGAGATCAAGGAGATCGCAGTAGAATAAAGCAAGGCCGCCGGCGCGAAAAGCACCGGCGGCCTTGTTATTTTTCTTACTTTCCGAACAGTTCTTCCGCCTTCTTCATGCGCTGCATGATGGGCACGCCGAAGGGACACTGCGTCTCGCAGCGGCCGCAGGCGATGCACTCGCCCGCGTGATGCTCCAGCGCATCATAGTGGCCCTGAAGCGTGGGCGTGACGCCGTCGAGAAGCGCCATGTCCAGATACTTGCTCAGCTGCGCGATGTTGATGTGCTTGGCGCAGGGCAGGCAGTGGTTGCAGTACATGCACCGGCCCTGCATGGAAAACTTTGGTTCGGCGGCAAAGAGGAAGGAATAGTCCAGCTCCTCCTGCGTCATCGTTTCGTAGCGCAGGCAGTCGGCCACCTGCTCCGGCGACTGCATCCCGACCAGCACGCTCGCAACGCCGGGGCGGGAGAGCGCATAGTGCATACACTGCTGCACGGTCATGGCGCGCCCGAAGGGCGAGGTCTTGTCCGACAGCAGCGCGCCCGCGGCCAGCGATTTCATGACCGTAATGCCCACGCCGTGCAGCTCGCAGTAGCGGTACAGCTCCTCGCGCACCTGGTTGATGCCGCCGAGCTGCTGCATGGAATCGAAGAAGCGGTTGTCGAGCTTGCGCGGACGCTCCGCGTTTTCGTTCAGGACATCATAGGCGGGATTGACGCTGAAAAGCATCAGGTCGATCAGGCCGGTCTTGGCCGCGCGCAGCGCCTGCACGGGATTGTGGCAGCTCACACCCAGCGCGCGGATGACGCCCTTCTGCTTGAGTTCCAGCGCGTATTCCAAAATCGGGCCGTTGAAAATTTCGTCATATTCCTGCGCGTTGTCGATCATGTGGATCATGCCGAGGTCGATATAATCCGTCTGCATCCGCCGCAGGAGATCCTCAAAGAATTCCCGCACGACCTTGACGTCCATCGTCCGGCCATACTGTCCGTTTTTCCAGATGGAACGGAAATGGCCCTGAATGTACATCTTGTCCCGCTTGCCCTTGAGCGCCGTGCCGAGGTCGGAGCGGATCTCCGGGTTGGACATGAAGCAGTCGAGCAGATTGATGCCCGCGTCCATCGCAGCGTCCACCGTATCGCAGACCTGCTTCAGGGGCTGGCCCTCCAGATATTCGCCGCCGAGGCCGATCTCCGAAACCTGAAAGCCCGTCCTGCCGAGCGTGCGGTATCTCATGCCTCTACCTCCCGGCCGGCCGCACGCAGGATCGCGCGCGCCTGCGCCTCGTCGATGGGCTCGGACATCTTGCCGCCCTTGCGCAGGGTCGTGCCGATGATGAGGATGTCCGCCGTGCGCATCTTTTCGGCAATGTTCTTCTCGGTGACGCCGCTGCCGACGGCAACGGGAATGGAGATGCTCTTTCTGACCTTTTCCAGATCGGACGAGGCCGTTTCCACACCGGTGGAGCAGCCCGTGACGATCACCGCGTCCGCGCCCTGATGCTGCGCCCATTTGGCGGAGGTGGAAATATCCACCGACGGATTGACCATGTAGTAATGCTTGACCTGCACGTCCGCAAGGATCTTCACGTGCTCCGCGCCGATCTCGCGCCGGTAGCGGATGACCTTGCCGCTGCACGGCGTAATGATCCCGTTGTAATTCATGACCGTATCGACAAAGATGGGGCTGCGGATAAAGTCGCCGCCGACCACCTTGGCGATGGAGAGCGCTTCCTCATAGTTCAGCGCGCTGCAACACAGGCCGAGCGGCAGCTTTACCGCGCGGCGCACCGCCTGCGCCACCATGCTGATGGCCGCAAACTGCACCTTGGTCATATGCGGCTCCAGGCACAGATCTTCGTTTTCGACCATGACCGCATCAAAGCCGGCGCGCTCCAGCGTCTTTGCGTCGCTGACCGCACGCTCGATGACCTCGTCGATGCTTGCCGTCGCGCCGTAGGTTCCGGGCAGCGGCAGGCAGTGGATCATGCCGATGAGCAGCTTGCGCCCATCCGTCAGATTCCAATCCATTTCAATCATCCCTCCTGATCGTTTCATACCGCGCCAGAAGCTGCGCTTCGGTGGGCAGATTGGTGATGCTTCCCTCTTTTTCCAGCACAAAGGAGGAAACCGTTGCGCCCAGCAGGGCGCACGCGCGCATATCGTAACCGCGGATCAATCCGTACAGGAAGCCGCATACATAGCCGTCGCCTGCGCCGACCGTTTCCGGCTCCTCGCACTGCGGCGCGACCACACCGGCCTGCGTGATCTCAATGCGCGTGCCGGATCTGTAATACACGCGGCTCCCCTCTGCGCCCAGCGTTTCGACCAGAATTTGCAGACGCCCGCCTTCAAAAAGGTCGCAGGCGCTCTTCAGGCCGAAGGTTTCCTGTAAATATGCCGTTTCCGTCTCATTCGCGAAGATGACCGTGCTCAGTTCCAGAAGCTGCGCGAGCTTTTCCTTGGGCAGAGCGTTGGGGTCCTTGCGCATGGACAGCACCAGCGGCGTGCCGCTTGCGCGGATGGCGTCGATGGCGGGCTGCGTGTTCATCGCCATGGGCGCGGTGAGGATCACATAGCGGCTGTCGCGGAAGAACTGCGGCTTCATCTCCTGCACGCCGTAAAAGGTGCTCTCCGGCAGACGGTGCTCATACTCCGTGATGAGCGTCATATGGTTTTTCTCGGCGTTCTGGATCATGATGGTCGTGCCGCGCGCCTGCGCAGGCGGGTCCTTGATCCCGTCCTCCGGCATCCGGTATTCCTGCGCAAAGCCATGCAGAAAATCGTGCTGCCGGTAGTCCGCGTAGGTCAGCACAGGGTAGACGGACGCACCCAGCTTTGCAAGGCCGGCACAGATGTTCAACCCCATGCCGCCGTTGTCATATTCCGCCAGACCGCCGCCGAAAACCGGCGTGGACTTGCCGCACTCCGGCATCTGCCGGACGCGCAGGATGCTGACCGTCGCCGCCGTTCCGACCACCGTAAAATCGTAGCGCTTCATCAGAACGCTCCGTTCTTCAGCCGCTCGCAGACCTCGTCGGAGGAAATGGCCTTGGCAAAATACTTTGTCATTTCCGCCAGATGGAAGTCGTTGATCTCCTTGGTATTCGTGCCGAGCATATCGCTGATCATATAGGTGCGGAAGCGGTAGGCAGAGGCGTCCGTCGCCGTGGCGCGGCAGCAGACGTTGGTCTTGACGCCGCACACGAGGACGTTTTCCACGCCGCGTTCCCGCAGAATTTTGGCAAGATCGGTGCCGAAGAAGGCACTCGGCACAAACTTGCGGAACTTGATGTCCCGTTCGGGGTCATAGGGGATGTTCTCATCCAGCTCGGCGCCCTCGGAGCCCTCGACGAGGGAGGCCTTCTTTCCGTCGCGGAACATCCGCGTCAGCTCGGGGTTGACCTCCTTTTCGTCCGCCGGATGGGCGGTATAGACGATGACGATGAGCGCGCCGAGGTCGCGCATTTTGTTGATTTTTTCCGGGAAGGTCTTCATCATTTCGCCGGTGGTTTCGGGATAGTAGAACTTTCCCTCCGGGCGCGTGAAGTCCTTCTGCATATCAATGACAAGTACAGCGGTTTTGGGCATAGGATTTTCCTCCCGTCAGGCTTCCTTGAAGAAGCGCAGATGATTCTTGCGGGCGTTGGGCAGCTCGACGATCAGCAGCACGACAATGATCGTGACATAGGGCATGATACCGAGCAGCGACGAGATCGCCGCAGGAACGAAGTTGTTGATGATGGTTTGCAGTGCGCGGACAAAGCCGAAGATCAGCGCGTAGACGCAGGCCTTCTCCGGATCCTTTCTGCCGCAGTTGATGGCGCTCAGGCAGATGAAGCCGCGGTTCGCCGTCATGTTGATGGTGTACATACCGAGCTGCTCAACCGAAAGGTTGAGGCCGGCCAGCGCGCAGGTCGCGGCGGAGATCATGAGGCACAGGAACTTGATCCGGTTGGTTTTGATGCCGACGGACTTCGCGGCGTTGACGCTCTCGCCGGTCACGCGGACATAAATGCCG
>ERZ772892.236-NODE-236-length-71243-cov-4.572400_pt1 | contig 71243 bp, 50 predicted proteins | sample MGYA00512126_ERZ772892 | MGnify/ENA primary metagenome ERZ772892 (study PRJEB29015, sample SAMEA2737697) | human gut metagenome | biome: human gut; feature: human-associated habitat; material: faeces | place: China | collected 2012 ... | reverse complement strand
GCCTTCTGGACAGCTCGATTAACGCCGTCAAAGCCAGCCGCCAAAGCCACTACTTCTTAGGTATCTATGAAAACGGCCAAAGCTCCATCATCAAGACCAAAGGCAATCGCTACAGCCACCTAGTGCTCCGCGGAGGGGGCGGACGTCCGAACTTTGATACCGTGAGCGTGATGCTGGCCGAGAAAGCCCTCAAGGATGCCGGCGTCGACTCCCGCATCGTTGTCGACTGCTCGCACGCCAACAGCATGAAAAATCCCGACCTGCAGCCCTTCGTTTTGAACGACTGCATTACCCAGATTGTCAACGGCAACAAATCGATTTGCGGCGTCATGCTGGAGAGCAACATTAACGCTGGCAATCAAAAGATTCCTGCCGATCTGTCTCAGCTTAAATACGGTGTCTCCGTCACCGATGCCTGCATTGACTGGGAAACCACCGAACATGCGTTGCGCATGACCAATCGTCGCCTTTTGGATAAGAAATTAAATGGTGAGTAAACGCTTACTTTTGACTACTGCAGCGCTTGCTGCGTTGGCCTTAGCAGGATGTTCTTCCACGGGACCGCATTCTGCCTTTACTCCGCACGTCGATCGCGCCGGACTTGACCCGCTGCTGGATGCTCCTTTGCGTACAGAAACGGTATGCAAGGGTGCGGGACTTTTTACCGCCGGCACCAAACTCGGCGGATTCTCGTTTGAATGCCCCGACCTGGACGTCGTTGCAACGTTGAACGAACTGCGCGACGCCGGCTGGCGCGTTGAGAAGATGCACATCGGCCGCCAGACAATTGAAAACGACGAAAGCGGCACTCCGCTCTCGGCAACGATTCGCAAAGTTTATTAATTTTCCATTGCGGAGGCTTCAGTGAACTCCTCTATCAGCAGCAGAGTGTCTGCATTACGTGTTTTTTTGAAAGATCACGGTCTCAACGGCTGGATCGTCCCGACGGCAGACCCTCATCTTTCCGAATACGTGGATGAACACTATGCCTTCCGCAAGTGGCTTTCGGGCTTCACGGGCTCTGCAGGATCTCTCTTAGTGACTCAGGACGCCGCAGCGCTTGTCACCGACTCCCGCTACTGGGTTCAGGCCGAGCAGCAGCTCGAGGGCTCCGGCATTGAACTCGTTAAACTCAACCAAGGCTACGCCGCGGAGTCTGCCGACTGGTTTGCCGCGCACTTGATGGCCAACGACTGTGTCGGCATCAACTCCGAATTGATTTCCGGCAAAGACGCCAAGAATTACGCCCGAGTTTTTGCCGAGAAACATCTTCATCTCTCGCTGGTTCGTCAGACGCCCGAAGAAACCATCTGGGAAGAAAGACCGGAACGCGCTGAAAAGCCGATCTTTGACCATACAGTTTCCCCGCGAAACCGAGAACAGAAACTTACCGCTCTGCGTGAGGTTCTCAAAAAAGAAGGTGCGGACTATCTGCTTACTTCGAAGCTCGACGATATCGCATGGATTTTTAACCTCCGCGGATCCGACGTTCCGGACAATCCCGTCTTCTACGCCTACGCCTTGATTCCGTCCAAGGGCACTGCAACGCTTTTCATTAACGAAGAGAAAGTCCCTGCCAATCTGAGAGAGTTATTGTTTCGGGACGGTGTTGCTTTAGCTCCTTACCATTGTGTCGGCAAGACGCTCGCCTCTCTTTCCTCAGGAACGGTGCTGGCTGACCCGGAAGAAATCAATGCGTATTTGCTGTCTCACCTGCCGGAGCAGATCACTCAGCTGGAATTGCCTAATCCTATTGAACGCATGAAAGCGCTCAAGACGCCCGAAGAGATCAATCTGATATCTGACGCCATGATCAAAGACGGTGTTGCCTTGGTGCGATTCTTTGCCTGGCTCGATCGCAATTTGGGCAAAGAAGAAATGACGGAGCAGTCCCTCGCCGACAAGCTCCTTTTCTTCAGAAAATCTCTTCCGGGATATATTTCTCTGAGCTTTGAAACCATCTCTGCATTCGGCTCCAACGCCGCACTCCCCCACTATCAACCCGATAAGTCCGGAGGCGCCCCGATTAAGGGTAACGGCTTCCTTCTCATTGATTCCGGAGCTCAATTTCCCGAAGGTACGACCGATATCACCCGCACAAAATTGATCGGGAAAGCAACCGATCTGATGAAAGAAGATTACACCGCCGTATTACGGGCAAACATACGTCTTGCGATGGCCGTATTTCCCGACGGTATTTCTTCACAATTATTAGATCCCTTAGCGCGTGAACCGATCTGGCAACATTTTGCTAATTTTGGGCATGGAACGGGCCACGGCGTCGGATTTTTCCTTAATGTTCACGAAGGGCCGCAGAGGATTAGTTACCCGCGGATAAGCCCTCGTTCCGATGCGTTTATCTCGAAAGAGACAGCAATGTCCGAAGGCATGGTGACCAGTGATGAACCCGGTATTTATCGTCCCGGCCGCTGGGGTATCCGCATTGAAAATTTAGTGGCGACCGAATTCGCAGAAGAAAATGAATTCGGACGTTTCTTGAAATTCAAAACACTAACTCTTTGTCCGATAGACCTTTCTGCCGTCATTCCGGAAAGGCTGCAGCCCGACGAAAAGAAATGGCTGAACGAGTACCACACTCTTGTCCGTCAGAAGGTGCTCCCGCACATTCATGACGAGCGCACCATTGTGTGGCTCGTATGGAACACAAGAGAAATTTAAAACATGACCACAGAAAAAGTGAGTTTGAAACACTGGCTGGAAACGCGCTGGCGCGGAACGCTTATGGCCGTCATTATCGGCGCTGCCTCACTATTCGTCTCGGAGCACTACGGCGGTCCTGCTGTTTTGTTCGCTTTGTTAATCGGTATGGCTTTCCACTTCCTCTCAGAGGACCGAAGAACGCTTGCCGGTATTCATTTTTGCTCCACAACCGTTCTCCGATGGGGCGTAGGCCTGTTAGGTGCCAAAATCACCGCGAGCCAGCTGGGACTCCTGTCTCCGGCCCTGCTTGCCATGATTATCGGCGGTGTGTTTGCCACACTGCTCTTCGGCGCTTTCATTACCCGTTTTTCTAAGTGGCCGCTTACCGAAGGCACACTGGCTGCCGCCTCTACCGCTATTTGCGGTGCGTCTGCCGCTATTGCCTTAGCTGCCACATTCAACCATAAGCAGTTAAGAGATCAGGCTCTGCTTGCTATCGTGGTCACGGTTACCGCCCTGTCCACCCTCGCTATGGTTCTTTATCCGTTCATCTCCGGATGGTGCGGCTTTGACCACATCGATGCCGGCATCTTCTTAGGCGGTACCATTCACGACGTTGCACAGGTCGTGGGCGCCGGCGCCATGATCGGCCCGGACGCACTGGAAATCGCGAGCTTGACGAAGATGATTCGTGTCGCTCTTCTGATCCCGATCCTCATCATCTTCATGTTTGTCTTTTCCTCTAAGGCACATCGCACTGAAGAAGAGAAAGCCAAGCCCTGGTACAAGAACATTCCGATGTTCCTGCTCGGCTTCATCGCTCTGGCCGCTTTGAACTGCACCGGAATCATTCCGACGAATGTCTCCAACACACTCGGCGAAATCTCCAGACTGTTCATTTTGATTTCCATTTCTGCCCTTGGTTTAAAGACCTCTCTGGGCAAACTGAAGGAAGTCGGCTGGACACCGATCGTGCTGATGAGCATTGATACAGTCTTCCTCCTGCTGTGGGTCATCATCGGTATCTTCCTGATCCGCGGTTAATTTGATGCTTTAGTTTCATCTTTCTTCTTAGGACTCGGTTCGCTAGAATCGAGTCCTTATTTTTTACCGATCCCTCTGCCGGCGCTTCCTTCTCCGAACTTTCCGCTCATGACCGTACTGAAAATCCTCTATCAAGACGAAGACCTTGTCGTTGTCTCCAAGCCGGAAAAGATGCTGACGCACCGAACGGAAATTGCCAACGGCGACACCGAGTTTGCACTGCAGTTGCTGCGAGATCAGATCGGCCGACGCGTGAGTCCGGTTTATCGTCTAGATCGAGGCACTTCCGGAATCCTGATGTTCGGGCTCAACAGGGAGATAGTTTCGGCACTGAGTCAGCAAACTCATGAGACCTTTCACAAGCGTTATTACGCGGTCGTCCGCGGCTGGGCACCAGAGGATATTGAGGTTCGCCATGCGCTGAAGCCTCCCGTCGATCCCTATCTACGTGTGCAAAAGACAGAAGCACAGGACGCGCTTTCTTACCTTCACAGATTGGCTGAATCAGAGGTTCCCGTTTCTTCCGGCAAGTTTGATACCACTCGCCTCTCTTTAGTCCTGCTTGAGCTTGCCACCGGCAGACGTCATCAGTTAAGACGCCACCTCAAACATCTCGCGCATCCCATTATCGGAGATGCGACTTACGGCAAAGGACCGCTTAACCGTGTCCTTGCCGAATATTTCGGCGGAGACCGCCTCCTTCTCCACTGCGGTCGAATCAGCTTCATTCATCCTCGTACTCAAAAACGTCTCACCATTGATGATCAGCCGAGCGGCCTTATGCGACAAGTCATCGAACGTCTTGAATGGGGTAATTATTTGCATGCTTCTTATTCAAGAGACTGGCATTTATTTGATTATTCAGATCTTTTGGTAAAATAATGTCTGAAAATTCCCATAATACTTTTTAGCCTTGAAACTAAAAGGCCTTGCGTTCCCATTCGTCGCAAATAAATCGGGAAATATTTGCGCGATCTTTCGAAAGAATGGGATTTGTTTTTGTTTTGCATGGTTTTGAGTCGTATACTGAATCGATCAAACCTCGTTTAGGAGAACTTATAAAAATGAAGCACGGAAAACTTGTCACTTCCATTTTGGTTTTATCCTTAGCTGCTGTGACTGCTGCATTCGCCAGCATGGCAGAGGCCCGCTCCTTAGAACAAATTAAGGCCTCCGGCGAACTCTTAGTCGGTTCCACCGGCGATTACAAGCCGATGAGCTACCTCAACAAAGAAACCGGGAAATACGAAGGCTTTGACGCAGAAATGGCACAGTCCCTGGCTAAGTACCTCGGCGTCAAACTCAAATATGTTCCGACAACTTGGAAGACCTTGCAGGCCGACACGATGGCCGATAAGTTTGACGTTGCCATGAGCGGCATTACCGTCACAGACGCTCGTAAGAAAGTCATGACCATGTCCGACGGTTATCTCACCTTTGGCAAGACGATTCTCGTCACTAAGAACAAGACTGGTCAGTTCAAAGAATTGAACGACGTCAACCAGCCAACTGTTCGTGTCATGTACAACCCAGGCGGCACAAACGAAAAGTTTGCCAAGGAAATGACTCCGAAAGCTCAGCTCATGATGCATGAGCACAACGCCGAGATTCCGGGCTTAGTCGGTGAAGGAAAAGCCGATGTCATGATCACCGAAACCATGGAAGCTCGCCGATATGCGAAGGACAATCCTAAGGTTGCCGCTCCGTTGGTCGACAAACCTTTCACAGAAAACCACTTCGGCGTCCTGATGAAACAGGGTTACCCGAAGCTTGAAGCTGCCGTGAACGACTGGATGAAGACCATTAAAGGCAACGGCACAATGGCTAAATGGGAAGACCAATACATTAAGTAATCTTCACCTGACCTTTTAGTCAAAACAAGCCGCAGCCGGCTCGGATGATTTCGGATTTCGCTGCGGCTTTTCTTATTTACCATTGATTGGCTGCAGAAATTCCCAGCCAATGGCAAGAACGTCATTATTTTGAATCTATTCCTCCTTTAAGAAACAAAAGAAAAGGCAAAGGTTTGGAAGCCCTCGGACATTCCAGCCTCTGCCAAAACCTCAAAGAATTTTTTAGGTTCAATGAGAGGACAACAAGAGGATATAGGGAATTTATTATTTGTTATCAAAATAGTTGCGGTAGATGCTGACAGAGCAGTATGCGATAGTCAGTACCAGCATTGTGAGACAATAAAGGACTGTTTCTGCTTTGCACAACCATAGGAAAACTGCGCTCATCTCGAACCTTTGATCTTTGGAAAGAGACCGTATTTCCTCTTTCCTTTTTCAGGTTATACGAATCCACACACTACGAATCCGAGGGCAACTGAGAAGAAAATTGCCAGAACGCCTGGGATAAAGAAGGAGTGATTGAAGACCCATTTACCGATACGAGTTGTACCCGTGTCGTCCATCTGGACTGCTCCGAGCAATGTCGGATAAGTCGGGAGAACAAACAGAGCAGACACAGCTGCGAAGCATGCGACAAGCATGTAAGAGTTGTCCGGATTGGCGGCTGTAATACCTAATGCTGCAACTACTGTCGGAGTGATTGCCTTAGCTGTAGCCGCCTGAGAATACAAAAGCATCGCTGCTAGAAAGAATACAACCGCAAGCAGTGCCGGATACTGGCTGATTGTTTGAGCTGCAAAATCTTTGATTTCCTTTGTATGGCCGGAGACGAAAGTGTCACCGAGCCAAGCAACACCAAGAACGCAGATGCAGGCCACCATACCGGACTTAAACACAGAAGTTCCGGCCACATCTCCGAGATTAACCTTGCATAAAACGGTAATAAGAGCACCGACAGCAAGCATCAAACTCATAATCGCCGCATCGCGAGGAACGATGACCGGTTTAATCAAGCCAACAGCCGGAGAAATAGCAGAAGCATAGAAGACGACGCACAAAACGCCGATCAAGAAGATCCAAACAGAAAGCTTGGCAGACGGAGTAATCGTCATATCTTTAAGGCCAACCGGAGGCTTGACCAAGCCTTCTTTCAAACGTTCCTGATAGATCGCATCGCTGGCAAGATCCATCTTAGAAATGTGAGTCATGATGAAGGCTGTAATCATGCAGCCTAAGAAGGTTGTCAAAAGCCAAACGCCGAGAAGAGCCGGATAGCTCCATCCGAATGGCTCTAACACGCCTGTCATGTAAATAACAGCCGCAGAAACCGGAGAAGCTGTAATTGCAATCTGAGAGGCAACCACTGCGATAGAGAGCGGAACAGAAGGACGAATATTTTCGCCTTTTGCTACTTCCACAATCACCGGAATCATTGAGAAGGCTGTGTGACCCGTACCGGCAAAGATTGTCAGGACATAAGTAACAATCGGTGCGAGGTAATTAATGTATTTCGGGTTCTTGTAGAGAATTTTCTCAGCAATGTAAACAAGATACTGAAGACCGCCTGCAAGCTGCATTGCAGAAATAGCAGCAATTACAGAAGCGATGATCAGGATCACGTCCCAAGGGATGTTGCCCGGCTTCATGCCCAGACAAAGACCGAGAACCAGCACGCCTGCGCCGCCCGCATAACCGATACCGATGCCGCCGAGCCGCACGCCGATGAAGATCGCGCCCAAGAGGACGATGATCTGAAGAATAACCATGATACTCATAAAATTTCCCCTATTAATTTGGGATCGAGGTTGGTAATGCAGCAGAGTGCGCTAGGTATGGAACGCACTCTGCCGCTAGGAGCTTCATTAGATGAAGCTCCTACCACCCAGGGAGAAAAATGATTGTTTAGAAAGCAAGTTTGAATGTCGCACCGACACCATTGGACTTAATCTTGCTGCCGTAAGCACCGTAGTAAGAAACGCCCAGGGAAGCTCTCTTGCCAAGCTGAGCTTCAAGGCCGACACCGACCGCTGCGACTGCAGAGAGTTTTTCACTCTTAATCGTTGCGGAGGCTCCGTTACCAAACTTAAGCGTAGACTTGCCGCGGGTGTCACCCATGTACTGTGTCCAATTCACGTCAGCGACAGCCTTGAACTTGGCCGGACCAACTTCAAACGGAACTTTGACGCGAGCGCCGAGGTTCGAGACAGCAAGGTTCTGACTATCAAACTTAGTGCTGACCTTTCCGCCGACGTAATCGTTGCTGAAGTCGTCCGCAGAGAGATGCATCCAAGCTAAACCAACATACGGTTCAACATTGACAGTACCAAGGTTAAGTCCGGTGTATGCAACTTCGCCGAAGATCTGAGCAAGTTTGGCGTTGTAGCTTGGAGAGGCCGCGAAAGCTTGGTTCTTATAGAAGAGAGCGCTGTTTGCATCGCGATCCTGGTGCGTATAAGCGAAGCCATAGTTCAAACGCACCGGTTCAAACTTGGACTGACCGTAGATACCAAAATGGAGATCGTCAGAGTCAATCTTTCCGTCATGACCGCCTTTGAACTTTGTCTTACCTGCACCGAAGAAGACACCAACTTTATTATTGGCATTGATGTCAGCTTCTAATCCAACTAGACCGGTGTAGAAATCAGCCTTCAGCTTAGAGGCTCCGGCGCGATCCATCTTGGACCAATTGCCAACTGCAGAAAGCCACAAACGTGCACGTCCGCCGTCAACATCGGCTACATGAGCAGCACCGTCAATTCCGATTGCCTGATCCTTAATCGCTCGAACCAGCGACTGACCATTAGCAATGGTCATTGCATTGGCTGTGACGTGGATGTCATTACCCAAAGAGTTGAGCGTATTTCTTGCCTCATCCTTAGTTGCATCAGTCAAACCAGCCAGAAGCGCATCGTCGGCCATCAAAGCATTCGCTACTGCTACGCCATTGCTGTTAGCTGCGTAGTCAGCTAAAGTTTTATCATTCTTGGTCAGGATCCCTGTAAGAGTATTTCCGTCAAGCGTTACGGTATGGTCAACTAAGGCAAAGTCAGGAGTCACAACAGCGTTTTCGTTAAAGCCTTCAATCTTGTCTGCCGTAACCGTTCCGACTTGATCAATGCCGTCATAAGCCTTTTCAAACGCGTTATCGGTCAAAGATGTGACGGTAACCTTGGACCCGGGATTAAACGTTAGGTTGCCAACTTGTACATCCTGATCTGCAACAATTGCATAGGTACCCCCGTCGTTGACTACGACATTAGCCTTTTGGATCGGAGCTCTTGCGACCCCAACTAGAGAGTTAAGCTGGCCCTTCTGAGTAAAGTTGTCGTTGAAAGTAGCCAATATACCAAATGTACCTCCATTAACATTCACATCTGCAGAGCCGAAGGATTCCGTGAAACCAAATAATGAACCTTCTTTAACCTCTGTACCTCCGGTATAACTATTGTTACCCGTCATGACCAAAGTGCCCTGACCTGATTTAATCAAAGCGCCCTTGTAGAGGTTATTATCGATCTTATTCTGGATATAGGCTGCTCTAGCAGCGTAATACTCTGCTCTCCATTTCTTTGCCTGCTCGGGGCTGACGGTGTTATCGTAGAAGTCGAGATTTCCGTCTAAAACAACAATATCGTCACCTAACGTATACTCCCCTCCGGCGTCAGGATCTGTGCCATTCTTGGTAGCCGTCATCCAAGCCTTGTCTTCTTTTTCGCGCTGCTGGAGACCTGCTTCTGTAATGTCGTTACTCCAAACATCCAGTGGTTCACTCAGACGATATTCAAAGTGGTCTAAGAACTGGCCGGGACCGTACATTCCTTTTTCGAGATCTGGCATACCCCAACCATAAATGACGTCAGGTGTGCCTTCAGCCGCAGTCCAATTCGTGAAAGGCTGACCATTTGCTCCAATGTGACTTGCAGTTGTGTACATGACATCCTTAACTTGAATAGCTGTCATGCTGGGATAGCGAGACTGAAGAACTGTAAAGGCGCCTGAAATTTGAGGATCGGAGGCCGATGTACCATTGAAACCGGTAGTAGTGAGCCTTCCGTTCTCCAAATCAGTTGTAACGTATGTCGTCCCAATTCCTGGATATGCAGTCGGGCCAGACATGGACCACCACTTGGCAAGGCCCGCTTTACAGTAGGTTGCCTGCATATACTGGTCATTATCCCCTCGTGTCTGCATAACACCAACAGCATTGAGCCAGTTTTTCTCAGCTTCGGGATGGAAGTATGGATACAACCCTTTCAGGTAAGGCGTGCCTCTGTCTTGATTACCCGCTGCCCAGGAAAGGATAACATTGGTTCCCTTCACGGCATCATAGGCTCCGTCAAGAAAACTGGGCTTATCCCCGTATTTGAGTTTGAAATACATATACTCCCACTCAAAAGCGGATGGATTCGTTGAATATTGATCCGCTCCTGGGACATCATTTAGCCCCAAGAAACTATAGTCGCCAGAGAATGTAACAGCATACGCCGCGGAAGCTCTATCATAATTTCCACTTCCAGCCAGTAGCTCAGACATCTCATCTGGTGTAAGTCTATGTCCACCAGAGCTATAGATCTTAGTGTTGGTACCGTAGGAATTATTGACCATGCCGCCACGATATTCTCCATTGCCGGCATTGACAGCATCTGCTAACGCTTTATATCCCTTGAAGTAATAGTTGTAATCTTGGAAAGGCCCGTAATTATTATTGTCTGTTGCTCCTGTATTTCCGACGACCACATTTGCTTTAAATGCAACCCCGTGACCATATTCCCCATTTCGTTCCGCTCCGATCACTCCTGTAACTTGAGTTCCATGAGCATCATTTAAGCCCAGGGTATAGTCTCCTTTCACATCGAACTCTTCACCTTCTGTAAAAGGCTGTCCTTCCGCTGCTGTAGGAACAACTCCCTTTTGAATGGTTGCATATATGCTTTGAGGATAGCGATTTCCACTAGAACCGTAAACTCCTGTTACGTGAGTGGCTGTGATACGAGGAGTATCTAAGTCCGGGTTTCCAAGCCATGCTCCTGAGTCCATCACTCCAGTCGTTGTATTTTGACCGTAAAATCCAAGGGCATACGCCGAAGAAGCATTCATTGCTCCCAGCCCCCAATTGTAGTTATACTCCGCCGTCTCCCAAGACGCTTTGTCACCTAACGTGCCTGTCTCTACGTATGCCGCAGAAACTAAACCGCTAGTAGCCAAAAGAACGGTTGCTACACTCAGACTCACGGAAGCCTTTGATCTTTTGCCGTGAGAAGGTTGGATCTCACTGGTCGTGACAAAAGATTGGCGTACATCACTCCAAATAGCCTTAAAAGCTTTATTCATTACATTTCTCCTATGCTTCCCATAAAAATGGAATTTAAGGTCATACGCAAAAAAAAACATGCTCCTCATTTTTTACGTACCGAGGTAAAACCTCTATTTTTAGTTTTTAACATTTTGTGAATAAAAACAATGGTAGAAATGCTTAATAAAGATATAAAAATAGCGGCTTATTTAAACTATTTTATTTACAAGTTTAAACCTTATTATTGAAAGATATTTCAAATACATAACTAATTAATTTTAATTGTTTATATGATTATTTTTTTATATTTAAATATTTTGCATGTAAATATTGTTGATTTATTATTAGTAACAAATGTATTATTTTATTTATTTTCTTATAAATGATATTTACGATTTAATCAACCGTCATTGTTAACTATATAAATGTTAGATTCTAATTTACCTGTTTTTATTTCTGTTGCGGAATCAGGAAGTTTTTCTCAAGCCGCATTACGCCTTGGCAAAAGTCCACAGGCCGTTTTTAAACAAATTACGACTTATGAAGAAAAACTCGGAGTTAAATTATTTGATAGAAGCCCGACCGGTATGCGATTAACTCCCGCAGGGATATCTGTCTATAAAGACGCTAAATTCCTTTTATCCTTTTCTAAAGAATCAATTAAAAGAGCAAAAGAAATCGAAAAAAATGAAGGAAATCTTGTTCGTGTCGCTTTATCGCCCCTAACACCTACGAAATTCCTAGGGCAAGTTTGGCCTATTGCGTCTAAACAATACCCTGATCTAAGGATTCAGCTTGTCCCTTTTGAAAATGAAAAAAACATCGTTTGGAACATGCTCTCACACTTAGGATCAGATGGCCAAGTCGACATTGTCGTTGCGACATATGATGAGGACTTTTTAGAGAGAAGAAATTGTACTGCCCTCAAACTAAGAGATTTACAACTCAGCATCTGCATGTCTTCAACTCATAAGCTCGCGCAAAAAGAGAAAATTTCAATAGAAGATCTAGTTGAAGCCACGCGCCGACGAGGGGGGGGTAAGTTACTATTGAGAAGCGATGACTGGATGCGTGGCTACGATAACGTTAAGGAAATTTTCACGCATGACGAAAGAATCGAAAAAGAATTTTATGATTTTTTGACCATGGATATTCTTAATCGTTGTGGAAATTCAAATTATTTTCTTCTTGCGACAGAATCGTGGATATTCTCACACCCCTTAATCAAAGCCGTTCCACTAGATATCAACGCAACCTTACCTTTTGGTGCCATTCATTCAAAAAAGCCATCAGAACCAGTTAAAAAATTTTTAAGGATTGTTGACTTTGTTAATTTGGAGTACAAGAACTTTCAGCTTTGGTAGGAACTATTGGAAGAAATCCAGACGAGATTCGCATTCTTGTAGTTCCTTGCATAAAAGCACTATTAGTTAGTTCGGCATCAAAAGGTCGTCCGCATCGAACTGGACGACCGAATCACCTAACTCACCGACGAGTCTTTATCTTCTTAGACACAAACCACGTAAAGAAGACAGGAATAAAGAACGTCGTGATAAACGTGGCTGCCAGCATGCCGCCCAAAACGCCCGTACCCATGGACTGACGAGCTGCAGCACCGGCACCGGTTGCCGTAGCCAGAGGAATGACACCCAAGATGAAAGCCATAGAGGTCATCACAATCGGACGCAGACGAAGCTTCGCAGCTTCGAGCGCAGCTTGTCTGGCTTCGAGGCCCTCCTCCATCTTCTGAGCTGCGAACTCCACAATCAAAATGGCGTTCTTAGCTGTCAAACCAATCAGCACAAGCAACCCGATCTGGAAGTAAATATCGTTCGAGAAGCCGCGGAAATACGTCGCTACAAGTGCTCCTAAGACTGAGTAAGGCACTGCCATTACGACGGCAATCGGCAGCGACCAGCGTTCGAACTGCGCGGCCAGAATCAGGAACACGATGATCAAGCCGAAAGCAAACGCAGCGGCAGAAGAACTTCCGATACGTTTTTCGTGGAAAGCCTGACCCGTCCAATCCACATAATAGCCGCTCGGCAAATATTGGCTTTCGGCGTCCACGGTTCGAATGACGTCTCCGGTGGAATAGCCCTGCGCGGCATTAACGTTCATAGACGCAGCCAAGAAACCGTTTTCTCGTTTCAACGATTCCGGGCCTGAAGTGCGTTCCACATGAGCCAACGTCGAAAGAGGAACCATCTTTCCGGTATCAGAACGGACATAAAACTCACCTAAGGATTCCGGTGTCATGCGGTATGGCGCATCAGCCTGGATGATCACGCGGAAGATTTTTCCGATACGCGTAAAGTCATTGACGTACTTGCCGCCCATGAAATATCCGAGGGTGTCATAAACGTCCGAAATCGCGACGCCCATAGCCAGTGCTTTCGCCTCGTCGACTGTGAGGTAAAGCTGAGGGGCGTCTGCCTGAATCATCGAGCGGGCCGAACTGATTTCAGGTTTTGCAACCAAACGCTGTCGGAAATCTTCGGCCACTTGCTGCAGTTCAAGCGGATTGTCCGATTCTCGGGATTGAATATAGAAGTCCAAACCGCCGGCACGACCCAGGCCGCGGATCGGCGCCGGATTCACAGCCTGACCCACGGCATCCGTGCGTGCGTTCACCAGCGTTTGAAGCTGACGGCGAATCGTTTCTGCACTGCGCGTTCTCTGATCCCAGGGTTTTAACTGAACAATCAGGGAAGCGGCATTGGATTTCGTATCGTTTGCGATCGTATCGTTTGCCACCAATGCAGTAACGTTCTCAACTTCGGGGATCTTGCGGATTTCTCGACTCAAGTCTGTGACCACCACACCGGTACGGTTCAGAGTCGCGCCTTCCGGCAGCTGAATCGCCACGCGCAAAATGCCTTGGTCTTCGCGAGGAACGAAAGAAGTCGGAACGATCTGCAGGAACTCCCAGCATCCGACGGTGACAGCGACAAGAATCGCGGCCGTAAACCAGCGATGGCGAAGATTAAAGGACACACCCTTGATGTAGTTCAGCTTGAAGCGCTCAAAGCCGTCGTTAAAGAGCCGGAAGATTTTGAAAGGCTTGCTCTTGTTTCTGAGCAAAATAGCACACAGAGCCGGCGTCAGCGTTAACGCCACGAAGCCGGAGAGCACAACAGAAACACCGATGGTCACCGCAAACTGACGATACAGCTCACCGGCGATACCACCTAAGAACGCGACCGGTGTGAAAACCGTACTCAGCACCAGCACAATAGCTACCAGAGCTCCGGCTACTTCTTTCATGGCCTTCTGAGAAGCCTGGAAAGCGTTGAGCTTTTCCGTCTCCATAATACGTTCGACGTTTTCAAGCACGACGATCGCATCGTCCACCACAATACCGATGGCCAGCGTCATCGCAAATAACGTCAAAGTATTAAGAGAGAAATTCAGAGCCCATAGACCTGCAAGGGTACCGATCAAGGAAACCGGCACAGCAAGCATCGGGATAAGGGTCGCGCGCCAATTTTGCAGGAAGAGATACACAACCAAAAGCACGAGAAGACCGGCTTCCAGTAAGGTTTGAACCACCTCATTAAGGGCAGCCTCGACGAATCTTGAGTTATCGTCCGTAATCACATAAGCGATATCATCCGGGAAGTTCTTGGAGAGCTCCTGAAGCCGCTTTTTGACATCCACAGCCGTCTGCATAGCGTTAGCGCCTGTCTGCAGGTAAACAGCAAACGTAACGCTCGGAACATCGTTTAATTGGTTGTATGCCTCATAACTGCGGTTTCCGACTTCGACCCGGGCAATGTCGTGAATGCGGACAATACCGTCAGCACCGCGCGAACGGACAGTGATATTGCCGAACTCTTCCGGTGTCAGCAACTGACCTTTTGTGCGAATCGTATAAACCAGCTGCTGATCATCAGTCGTCGGAGACGTACCGACTTTACCGGCAGCGTACTGATTGTTCTGCTCTTCGATCGCTTTGCGCACATCGATGGCCGTAATGCCGAGCTGAGCCATTTTCTTCGGATTCAGCCAAATACGCATCGCGCTTTGTGCGTTACCGAAAACGTCTGCGTCACCGACGCCGGGGACGCGTTTGATTGCATCCACTACGTTCAGATTCACGTAGTCAGCGAGCTGAATCGGTTTTAGAGTGCCATTCGGAGAATAAAACGGCACGATCATCAGCGTTTCTTCGCTGCGCTTACGGACGTTCACGCCGTTCTGTCGAACGCTTTCCGGCAACCGTCTTTCTGCAGATCGCACGCGGTTATTGATCTCCAGCATCGCGTCGTTCGGATTTGTACCGACTTCGAACGTGCAGGTAATACGAACATTTCCGTTCGAACGGATGGAAGTTTCGTAATAAAGCAGGCCTTCAACACCGGAGAGCTGATCCTCGATTGGCGCAGCAACTGTCTTAGCCAATGTCTGTGCGTCTGCCCCTTCATAAGAAGTTGAAATAAAAACAACCGGCGGCGTGATGTCAGGATATTGGCCCATCGGCAGGACACGTCCTGCGAGCAGACCCGCAATCACGATCAAAATCGACATGACAGATGCGAAAATCGGCCGCCGAATACAGAATTGAGAAAGCATTTCGGTTCACCTATCGCAAGTTATTTTTCAGTCGGCTTTGAAGCGGTTTTCTTGTCTTGGTTTAAGGCCACCTTGGCCTTGTCTCTGAGTTTCTGGATCTGATCAATGATCACAAGATCTCCGGATTTGAGGCCGGAGGTGATAATCCAATCTTTGCCTGACCAGCGACCCACCGTCACAGACTGAGCCCTCGCGACACCGTCTTTGTATAAATAGACGCTGTAAGTTCCGTCGGGCAGCTGGCGCACCGCCGATTGAGGAATCAGATAAACGCCCTTCTGTGTGCCGAGCGTCAAACGGATCGTCACGTATTGTCCCGGAAGCAGCTCAACAGAACGTTCAATCTCCGCGCTTAGCGAACGGGTACCCGTCTGAGGATCGATTTGAGTAGCGGCAAAATTAATGCGCGCAGGAACTTCCACGCCTGTTTTCTCATGCACCACACTCACTGGAGAGTCTTCGGTGATCGTGAATCCGTGCAGATCATTATCGCTTAAAGAAAAGCGAGCCTTGAGTTGATCATCCTGTGTGATATCGGTTAAGGCCGAATTGTTAGCGGTTACCAGTGTTCCGGGATTGATTAAAGACCTGCCGGCAATTCCGCTCACAGGCGCTTTAACCGACGTGTAATCAAGTTGAATTTTGGTTTGCAGCGCTTTAGCCTTTGCTGCCGCTAGATTTGCCTTGCAGGACTCCAAGGCGCTGATGCGGTCTGAATATTCTTTTTCGCTTACAGCATTAACTTTGCGCAAAGCTGCAAATCGCTTGGCTTCTCTCTCCGCCTGTTTCAGTTCCACCTGCGCTTGAATAACCGACGCTTCTGCACTCTGATTAGCGGCATCGAAAGGTGCCGGATCAATCGTAAAGAGCACATCGCCTTGCTTGACGCTCTGTCCTTCAGCATAGTGCCGCTGCAGCACGGGACCAGTCACTTGAGGATAAACAATCACGGCTTTAGAACCTTCCGTCTGCCCGAACACTTCGGCCACATACGGCTGAGTGGTAGGTTCGGCTTTAAGCGTTGTTACTTGGATGGCTTGAACTTTCTGCTTGACTGCTTCTTTGTCATTACATGCGGTTAAACAGGATATGAGGCCTAAGATACATATAAGGCTGAGAGTTGTTCGTTTCAGCATGATGTGTTATGTATTTTTTTCGTCGACAAATGTGAGAATACCTCAAACGAAGGCCTTCGCATAAGTAAACTCATGCTCCACAGTATTTGTCCTATAGTCTACAAAAGAGGGATAGTTGCCCTAATATCCCTCTTGGGACGGAAATCGATCAACGGAGGTTTTAGACACCTAACGCCTGATTTCACCCATGATTTCGGTGTTCTGAAGCGAATTTAGTCTGCAAATCTTTTTCACAAAAATTTTTTGATGATGAAAAAATCCCGACTTCAACGGTTAAGTCAAAATCGGGATTGAATTATTAATTCAGAGGCGAATTACTTGAAGAGCTTGCCGAGCTTTTCGAAGAAACTTTTTCTTTCCGGCGCGTGATGATCTTTCTTGCTGTGATTGATCGACGCATCGAACTGTCTCAGGATATCCTTCTGTTCAGTCGTCATATTTACCGGAATCTCCACAGTGGTATGAACGTACAGGTCGCCCCTCTCAGCATTGCGAACACTGCGGATGCCGTGGCCTCTCAAACGGAAGGTCTTTCCGGACTGAGTCCCCTCGGGAATGCGCAATGTGGCTTTGCCCGTTAACGTCGGGACTTCGAGTTCACCTCCGAGCGCCGCCGTCACAAAACTCATGGGCATCTCCATGTGCAGATCCTGCCCGTCACGTTCAAAGATGTCATGGGGCTTGATGCGAATGCGAATGTAAAGATCGCCTGCGGGGCCGCCGTTTTGTCCGGGCGATCCGCGGTCGGGAATACGCATACGGTTGCCGTCATCCACACCGGCGGGAATCGTAATCTCGAGTTCTTTCTTCTCTTCCTGCATACCGGTGCCGTGGCACTTGTGGCAGGGATGAGGAATGTACTTGCCGGTTCCGTGGCAGCGCGGACAGGTCTGCTGAATCTGGAAGAAGCCGGCACCGGCGCGGACATAACCGCTACCGTGACAGGTCGGGCAGGTTTCTACCTTCGTGCCCTTTTCTGCACCGGATCCGCCGCAGGCTGTGCACTTGCTCCAGGAAGGAACCTTAATCTTTGTCTTGTAGCCTTCTGCGGCTTGTTCAAGCGTGATATCGAGATCATAAATCAGATCTTCACCGCGGAACATCTGCTTATTCTGTCCGGAGCTGCGGGCGTGTCCTCCGCCGAAAATCTCGGAGAAAATATCGCCCATGTCGCCGAACTGAGAAGCATCAAAACCTCCGAACCCCCCGAATCCGCCGGCACCGGGGCCTCCGGCTCCGCCGTTGAACGCAGAACGGCCGTAACGGTCATAAGCCGCGCGCTTCTGCTCATCCTTCAGCACTTCATAGGCTTCGCCTACTTGTTTGAATTTTTCTTCAGCATGCTTGTCCCCTTTATTGCGGTCAGGGTGATACTTCATCGCCATACGGCGATAACCTTTCTTGATCTCTTCCTGAGTAGCAGTACGGGAGACTCCCAGTACCTCGTAATAATCAAAATCTACTTCGTCAGCCATTCTTTACGGAATTCGGTTATAGGGTAAAAACCCTTATTTTCGTCTCTTTATCTACGCCATGAGGCCGCAACCTTACGGAAACGGCCTCATTGTCGTTAGTTACAGTCTAACAAGTTTCAGAATTAGACTTCTTTGAAGTCGGCATCGACGACATCGTCATCTTTCTTCTGAGACTTCGGAGCTTCCTGCTGAGCACCCGGCTGTGCCTGCTGCTGATTCAGCTTCTCGCCGATCTTCTGAGCAGCAGCCATCAAGGCGTCAGTACGTTTTGTGATCAGATCCTTGTCTTCGCCCTTAACGGCTTCTTCAAGGTCGTTAATCGCTGTTTCGCAGGCAGCGCGGTCAGCGCCGTCAACCTTTTCACCGAGGTCCTTCAGGGTCTTACGAACCTGATGGATGCTGGATTCGGCTGTGTTGCGAGCCTGAGCCAGTTCGGCACGGCGGCGGTCTTCTTCCTTGTTGGCTTCAGCATCGGCAACCATTCTTTCGACGTCGGCGTCGCTCAAACCGGAGTTAGCCTTAATCGTGATCTGGTTTTCCTTGCCTGTTGCCTTGTCCTTAGCAGAAACATGGAGAATACCGTTGGCGTCGATATCGAATGTCACTTCGATCTGCGGCAGTCCTCTCGGAGCCGGAGCGATACCTTCAAGGTTGAATTCGCCAAGCAGTTTGTTGTCAGCTGCCATTTCACGTTCTCCCTGGTAAACCTTAATGGTTACGGCAGGCTGATTGTCTTCGGCAGTAGAGAACACCTGAGAGTGCTTTGTCGGGATCGTGGTGTTGCGCTTGATCATCGGAGTCATCACGCCGCCCAGGGTTTCGATACCGAGGGTAAGCGGTGTAACGTCGAGAAGAAGAACGTCGCTGCGGTCACCGGACAGAACAGCACCCTGAATAGCAGCACCCATAGCAACTGCTTCATCCGGGTTCACGTCCTTACGCGGATCCTTCTTGAAGAAGTCCTTAACAGCTTCCTGAACAGCCGGCATACGTGTCTGACCGCCGACGAGGATGACGTCGGAGATATCTTCAACAGTAGCGTTGGCGTCCTTCAGGGCCTTGCGGCAAGGTTCGATCGTCCTTTCGATCAGATCTTCGCAGAGGCTTTCGAGCTTAGAACGTGTCAGTGTGATGTTCAGATGTTTCGGTCCTGTTGCATCAGCAGTGATGTAAGGCAGGTTGATTTCTGTTTCCTGACGGCTGGACAGTTCGATCTTGGCCTTTTCAGCGGCGTCTTTCAAACGCTGCAGAGCCAAAACGTCCTGGCTCAGGTCAATGCCTGTGTCTTTCTTGAATTCTTTGATGACGTAGTCAACGATTCTCTGGTCGAAGTCTTCGCCGCCAAGGAATGTGTCACCGTTGGTAGACAGAACTTCAAACTGTTTTTCACCGTCAACATCGGCTAAGTCGATAATGGAGATATCGAATGTGCCGCCGCCCAAGTCATAGACAGCGATTTTACGGTCTCCCTTACCGCCTTTATCAAGACCGAAAGCCAAAGCAGCGGCTGTCGGTTCGTTAATGATACGGCGGACATCCAAACCGGCGATCTTACCGGCGTCCTTAGTAGCCTGACGCTGAGAGTCATTGAAGTAAGCCGGAACAGTAATAACGGCTTCCTTAACTTCTTCACCGAGGTAGTCTTCGGCGGTCTTCTTCATCTTACGAAGAATTTCAGCAGAAACCTGCTGCGGAGCCAGATCCTTGTCGCCGAGAACCTGAACCCAGGCGTCGCCGTTGGCAGCCTTGATAATCTTGTAAGGCATCAGTTTGATGTCTTTCTGAACTTCCTTGTCGTCATAGCGACGGCCGATCAAACGCTTGATCGCGAAAAGCGTGTTGGCAGGATTCGTAACAGCCTGACGTTTTGCAGGAGCGCCGACAAGCACTTCTTTTTCAAGATATGCAACGACGGAAGGTGTGGTGCGAGCACCTTCGCTGTTTTCGATCACGCGAACCTTGTCACCTTCAACGACCGCGACTGCGGAGTTTGTTGTACCAAGGTCAATACCAATAATTTTTGCCATTTTTGAATTTCCTCACTTGCCGGCAGAAGGGCTGCCTGCTGTTAAGTTTCTATATTGAGTCGTTTCCTGAAAAAACAAGTCTTATTGAGCGACTGCCACCATCGCCGGACGAAGAACTCGATCGGCAATTTTCCATCCGCGCTGAAACACTGTTGCGACGCAGCCCGGCTGGACTGCAGGATCTTTCACCATGGTTATCGCCTGCATTGTGTTGGGATCAAATTTGAGACCCACAGGGTTTTCACACTTCATCCCGTTATGCTCCAGTGCGCTCAGCAGTTGACGGTAGGTAATCTCAAGGCCTTCTTTGAGGGGCCCCTTTTCATTTGCAGACGCCTCAAGCGCCTTTTCCATACTGTCTACGACCGGCAGCATGGATTCTGCAAATTTTTCAATGCCGAATTTACGAGCTTTAGCAACATCTTCAGAAGCGCGGCGGCGGGTGTTGTCTGTTTCGGCGACTGCTCTGACATAAAGGTCGTAGTTTTCCGCGGCCTTAGCCTGGGCCTTCGCTAATTCGGCAGATAAATCTAAGTCCGGGAGTTCCGGAGCATCTGCCGGAGCCTGTTGGGCTGCTTCGTCCTGAGGTGGGACGGTCTGTCCGTTCTTTAATTCGTTATCTTGCATTAACTGTCCTCAAGTTTTTTTCAGAAATCAGGATCCGATCTAACGGAGCCCTTTAATGGTTGATATGGGGTCGCCCGATCCTTTTTCAACCTTCGATGAACATCATTATGAGAACACCTCTCAGCTTCAAGAAGTAACGCCACCCGAATTAAGCAAATTAGGAAGTGAAGTTATGTAGCAAATTAAATGACCTAGCGGGAAAATACCCGCCTATTGGTTGAAATATAAAGGGTTTTCCCTTATTCGCCAAACTTAACGAAAAAGGTAACAAATTTATTCCGGCCAATGAAGCAGTTCTTCTTCGACAATCTTCTCAACTAGGGAAACCGACGCCTCTGAATCATTCAAACAAGGGATGTAATGGAAGACTTTGCCTCCGGCTTTAAGCCAAGTCTCTTTGAGTTCCAGGCCGATCTCTTCAATCGTTTCCAAACAGTCGGTATGAAACCCCGGACAGATAACATCTAGCCGCTCCACGCCTTCTCGAGCTAAATGACGGGCCGTCTCATCGGAATAAGGTTTGAGCCATTCTTCCTTGCCAAAACGGGATTGGTAGGAAAGCACGACTTTAGAAGGATCTACGCCGAGCTCTTGAATCAGCAGATCGGTTGTCTCGCGAACTTGTTTCGGGTAAGGATCGCCTTCTTCGCAGTAGCGAACCGGCATGCCGTGGAAGGAGAGCATCAATCGGCCCTTCTTGCCAAGCGGGCCGACCTTTGCCCATTGATCGCGAATTTGATCGGCCAATGCCTTGATGTACAGCAGATGCGTGTGATAGTCGCGAATGAAGCGCACTTTTGGGTGGCTTTTCATTTGCTGCATTGCCTTTGAGACGGCATCGAAAACGGAAGCCGTCGTGGAAGACGAATACTGCGGATAGAGCGGAAGCACTAAGACACGGTCAAAACCGTGCTCATTGTGGATGGTTTTAAAGACTTCGACCTGTGAAGGATTGCCGTAACGCATGCCGACAAACACGTCTGCGTCGACGGCTTTTTGCTGAAAACGCTGCCGCAGCTTATCGGCAATGCGGTCGGTGTAGACCTTAAGAGGAGCGCCCTCTTTCATCCACACCTGAACGTAGCGCGCTGCGGACTTAGGACTGCGGCGAGGCAGGATGACCAAATTCAGCAGCGTCTGCCAAAAAATCGGATTTAAATCGACCACCCGTCGATCGGAAAGAAACTCCCGCAGGTAGGGTTTGAGCGCCGAAGCGGTCGGTTCGTCAGGGGAACCGAGGTTAATGAGGAGTACCGCAGTCTTCGGGCTCTTTTCTGTCATATCTACTTATCGGGAAAGAATTTCGTCTTGGACCGCTTTGGCGCGGCGGCTATGAAGATACCCGATAAGAAGCGCTACGGCAAGAGACATCCAGAACTTACCCAGAACCTGTCCGAAGATGAATTCAATAGAGCCGAATGCCAGAGAAAGGAAGATGGCGCTGTCGACCATGGAGCCGACCAAGCCGCTTGCCATAATGGCCCAAGCCGGCCATTTCTTACGCATCGGTGTGTAGACAACCAAGTCGGCCAGTTCGGAGAAGAAGAAGGCCATCACGGAAGCCAGGACCAGAGACGGTTCGGAGAAAAGTGCGGAAAGCGCTGCGCCGATGATGATGGCATACAGCGACCAGCGGACACCGAGTTTGGCCTGCAGTCCGTCACGAAGCACCAGAGCTACGCCGGCCATAAGCACGCCGCTCGGGGCCATGATACCGGGCCAGACAGGAATCAGACAGGGACCGTCAGCAGTACAAACCGTGCCGACATTCATCACCACCCAGTTCATCGCCGGGATGGTCAGAATAAAGAGGATAAAGTAGATGATTCCGACTGAATAGTCTTTGGTACTTCTTAAAGGCATTTCAACTCCGTTTCCGGCTGCACATACCGGGGGAAAATTAGAGACATCAGCGGCCGCGGAAACAGAAATCGAAGGTGCGTGTCGGCAGAAATCCGAGGCTTCCTTCGTTCGGTTTGCGAGGGAACCCGCAATGGCCGCCCTCAGCGGGATATTCTAACGTCACAAACTTGGAAACTTCTTGAATCATCGGTAAAACTTCGTTTCCCACGATCGGATCGTTCTTGGCATTAAGCACCAGTGTCGGCAATCGGATGCCGCCTAAATGGGGCTTGCTCGAGCATTTCGTCCAGTAGTCCATGTAGTCCTTGTAGCCGAAAATCGGTGCCGTAAAAAGATCGTCAAACTGCCAGAGCCAGCGAATCTTTTTGATTTTCTCGACATCTAACACGCCCGGGAAACGTTTGGCTTTTGCGAGTGCTTTTTTCTTCATCGTCGAGATGAAATTCAGGTCGTAAATCCGGCTGAATCCTTTGCGGATAACGTGGCTTGAACCCACCAAATCGAGGGGCGCGCAGACTGCAACGATGCCGGAAACCAGTTTTGCAGCGTCCTCGCCTCGGGTACCGGCCCAGAAGAGCAGATTGTTGGCGCCCAACGAGACGCCCATCGCATAGATCGGAGCTTCAGGGTAGAGCTCACGCAGCCGGGCAAACTCCCAGTCTAGCTCAGCCGCATCTGCGGCGTTATAGGCTCGAAGTTTTTTATTGGTGACACCGCCGCAGCCGCGGTAGTGAATCACCACGCCGCGCACACCCCCTTGGCCGCAGCGCGCCATCAGCGCACGGGCATAGTGACTGTTTGATGAGCCTTCCAATCCGTGGATGTGCACCATAATCGGCGCCTTCGGATCAATGGGTTCGGGCGTTGACCAGTCCACGGCAATGATGTCGTCATCCGGCGTATTCCAAATTTCACGGCGATAGATCACCTTGGCCTTCGGAAACAGTTCGGCAGGCACAATGGTTTGCAGGTGGCCGCCGGGCAGCCACCAAGGAGCACGGTATTCGGAAGCAGCGAGACTCATAGGCATAGCAGATTCAAACTGCTTTTTAGCTTAGGTCGCTTTTAGGCCCCCTGACCTTCGGACGGACCAAAAACGAGCGACCAGAGCGCGCGAACCTTTTGTGCCTCTTCCGCAAACTCTTCTTTGGGAACGCGGACCGGCACGCTCGGAGAGTTCAGGCGGAACTCGTGCTGAATACGGCGATATTTGCGATAAATCGCGGAGACCTCGAACGCCAGGTCTTTCGGGATCAAGTCGGCGTCAGAGGCCATCTCCAGCATCTTGATGTTGCCGAAGTTATTGACGAGCTGCGGGAATTTAGAGGAGTACTGAAGCACGAGATACTGAACAATGAACTCCACATCCACCATGCCGCCCTCGTCATGCTTCACATCAAAAAGCTCCGTTTTGTTGGGGTGACCGTCGTGCATACGCTGGCGCATTTTGAGCACCTCGGCCTTCGTTTCCCCGGCGTTTCTCTCGCGACGGAGTATTTCGATGCGAATTTTTTCGAATTTGTCACCGATATCTCGGTCGCCGGCCGCATAGCGGGCTCGCGTTAGCGCCTGATGCTCCCAAAGCCAGGCGCCCGTGCCGTCTTCGTTTTTCTGATATTTCTCAAAGCTGTCGACGGAAGAGACCAGCATGCCGGATTCCCCGTTCGGGCGCAGACGCATATCGACGTCGAACAGGACGCCGGAGCCGGTTGTCGCTGTCAGCCAATTGATCAGTCGACGCGCGAAACGCATGTAGATCTTTTCTGCATCCTGAGCGTCATCTTCAAACAAGAAGACCAAATCCAGGTCGCTCGCGTAGGCGAGCTCCTTGCCGCCCAATTTGCCGTAAGCCACGATGGCAAACTTCGGACGCTCAATGTGACGTCCGGGAACCGTCTTCCACACTTCTTCCATGACGATTTCAAGCGTAGCATCCGCCAGAGCCGAGAGCTGGTCGGCCAATCGTTCCACCGTCAGGCGTCCGGCCATATCCGCTAAGAACAGGCGGAACAAACGGGCATGATGAACTTCGCGAATGAGGTTCATACGGGTTTCCTGATCGTCTTCCGGAATATCCGCAAGTCGCGCACGCGTACGCTCGATATAGAAAGAGAAATCCACCGGCGTGTAATCGTCGATCTGACTCAGCCGCTCATCCCAAAGTTCATCTAAGAGCAGCGGGTGGCGGTTCAGATATTCGGCTGCCCACTTACCGCTGCCCAATACGTCGCCCAAACGCTTCGCTGCAAGCGGGTACTGCAAAAGCAGGGAAACATAAGTCGGACGACCGGCAATGACTTCGTAGAACTTGATGTAGCGGCGTAAGAGTTCTTCCCGAGAAATCAGTTTTAAGTGTTCAGGCTTGTTCTTACCCTCAACCGTATTTTTAACCAGCGTGATCATTCGCTGACGAGCCCCGGCGTTAATGAGCTTTAAAGCGCGCAGCGACATGAGATTAAGAATGAGCTGACCCAGCTCTTCGGTTTCTTTAAACCCGTTTCGTTCCAGCACTTTCGCCAAGCCGGGAAGCGCCCCCGGAGCACCGTTCTCCCAACCGAGCGGCCAATCCTCTTCGCTTACCTCTTCTTCGGTCTGGAAAATCTCATCAAAGCGCGCAGCTACGTACTCCGTCGAGAGCTCTAACTGCTTCTGCAGGTCTTCGACGGTAAAGCCCAGCATCTTCGCGATTCTTGTCCGATGCTCCGGATCGGCCGCAAAAAGCTGAGTCTGCTGATCGTTTTCGTACTGGAGGGCGTGCTCCATGTTGCGCAGGAACACATAAATCTTGGAGAGCATCTCGGCTTTGTCCTTTGCCAGGATGTTCTCGGAAGCGAGCGCCTGAAGTGCTTTTAGCGTGGAGCGCTCTCTTAAGAACGGGTTGCGGCCGCCGCGGATCACCTGGAATGTCTGAGCAATGAACTCGATTTCGCGAATGCCGCCGCGTCCGAGTTTGATGTTCTGACCTTCTTTCAGGCTCTCTAAGGCGCGTTTCTGCGTAGATAAACGAATCTTGGCGTGAAGATCGGTAAGCGAACTAATGGCGCCGAAGTCGAGATATTTACGGTAAACAAACGGACGAACGATATCGTTGATGTTCTTCTTTTGGATGTTGAAATCCTCTTCCGAAGCAAACACCGGGCCGTTGACGACACGACCCTTGAGCCATGCAAAGCGCTCCCAGTCGCGTCCCTGCGTCATTAGATATTCTTCAAGCATGTCGCTGGAGCCCACGATCGGTCCGGAATCTCCGTTGGGACGCAGGCGCATATCCACACGGAACACAAATCCTTCCCAAGTAATCTCTGAAAGGGCCGGTATAACTTTCTTTGCCAGCCGCTCGTAGAACTCCTGGTTGCTGATGATTTTGCGGACATTCGGGTATTCCGCCGTAGGGCCGCACTCTCCGTCGCAATCGTAGAAGAAAATAAGGTCGATATCGCTCGAGACATTCAGTTCACGACCTCCCAACTTGCCCATGCCGATCACAATCAGATCCTGGGGGACGCCGGTTTCTGAGCGCGGAACTCCGAATCGCTTCGCCAGCTCTTTGGCATACACGGAGACTGTGCAGTCGATCGTGATCTCCGCTAAATCGGACATGCTTGTGACAACTTCTTCTAAATTCGCCAATCCGGAAATGTCGCGTGCGACAAGGCTCATCATCACGTCACGGCGCAGACGACGCATTGCGCTTTTGAGCTGCTCTCCGTCTTCGATTCCGGCCAAGCGCTCACGCATTTTCTCGGGCGTCCAGGACATCTGAGTAATTTCCTGAACATAAGACCGAACTTTATCTTCATCTTCTCCGAACATGGCTCGGAGCGTGTTTTTGAAATAAGCTGAGACTTCTGGGACTTCCGAGAGAGAAACTCTGGGAACTTTAGGAAAGAGATCGGAGGATTGGAGTGCTGCAGACATATTGTTTTTGGAAGCTAAAAATGAGTCTATCTTCCAATATTAGAGTTTATTTATGGGAAATTGAGCGATACTTAGAAGATCAGAAAAAAGTTTAAGGATCCGCGAAATGACGGACAATTCCGAACAACAGACGTCAACCACACCAACAAAACCTAAAAAAGGCTTTTTCGGCTATGCCTGGAGGACCGTTCTTTGGTTCTTAATCATCCTTTACTTTGCACTCGGCGCCGCATGGCTCGGAGCGCGCTACTGCCTTGCACCTTACCTGAACGACCATAAATCCAAGATCGAGAATAAGATATCTCAAGTCTTGGACATCCCCGTTCAGTTCGGCTCTCTGGATACCGACTGGCAAGGACTTTCTCCGGAAATCACACTTAAAAACATCGAACTCGGAGAGCCGGGCAAGGACCCGATTACGGCTGAATCTCTTACCGCAAAACTTTCGCTCAGTTCTTTAACAAACCTTACTCCGATCTTTGAATCTGTCACGTTAAACAACCCCAAAGTCGAAGTTCGGCGCCTGGCACCGATGTCCTTTTCCGTCTTGGGCAGGAAGGTCAACCTCAAAAAGCTCATGTCCGGTGAGACGGAGACTCAGGCGCTCACAACCAAACTGCCTTCCGATGTAATGGTTCTCCTCAAGCAGAAGTCTGTAGAAATTAAGGACGGCACGATTTTGGTTCATGATCAGAAAAGCGGCAAAACGCTTGAAGTTACTAACGTTAACGTCGGCTACAACGGCTCTTCAAGAGACAAACAGCTCGCCTTTACTCTGACGCTTCCGCCTGAAATTGCTTCTCCGATTACCGTTCGCGCGCTCTTTAAGACGCCGGCCCTTAATCCCTCGAAACTGGCCGACTGGGATGCAGAACTTTACGCTCAGACCGACTTCATTAACTTCGGTGAACTCGCCAAGTGGCTGCCTGACTTCTCCGTAAAGTACAAAGGCACCGGGTCTGGTTCTCTCTGGGCTAACTTTGTGAAATGGTCTCCTTCTTCCGCTAGCTTTATCGGCGCTCTTTCCCATGTAGATCTTCAGCTTCCGGAATTGGCGCCGCTGCGCCTGAAATTCGTTAAAGGCAAGATCTCAGGAAACATGTCGGGCGAGGCTTACGCCCTTTCTACAGACAATTTCTCTTTTGAGTTGGAAGCCGGGGAGACACTTCCGCCACTGGATATGAGTCTGAAGTTAGACCGAAGCGATGATAACTTTACCGGCGGCTCTTTTAAAGCCAACGCTCTCGACTTTCAAGGTTTAACAGCCGTCCTCCCTTCTTTGCCGCTGCCAAAATCTTTCAAGGATTTTGTTGCCGAGCGGAAGCTCTCCGGATCGCTCGTTAATGTGGACTTAGATTGGCAGGGACTGCCAAGCGAACCCAAACATTACAACGGCAAACTTTCTCTGCGTAATTTCAGCTCTTTCGGGGCCTCCGGCAAAGACAATACCCAGTGGCTCCCGGGATTTATCAATCTCAGCGCCGACATTACCCTTAAAGACGGTGTGGGTACCACCGTACTCACAACAAAAGACGCGTCGGTAGCTCTTCCGGGATTATTCCCAGCAGCCGCTTTCCATTTCGACAGCATCGGAGGAACCGTGGTTTGGAATACCGTTAACGGCATTTCACTCGAGTTCAAGGACGTTCTGATTGAGAACGCCGATGCTGCGGTTAAGGTCAATGGGACGTACACTAACGCCGACAACACTCCCCTCGGAACTGCAGACCTTAAAGCCGATGTTTTACGCGGAAACGTCCCTGCCGTTTGGAAATACATGCCGCTTGTTGTCGGCAACGACACAATCACCTGGCTGCGGTACGGCCTTTTAGAGGGCAAAGCCACCGGGGGCCAAGCCGTTCTTAAGGGGCCGCTCCATGAGTTCCCCTTCCATGAGTCTAAAGAACATCAGTTCCTGGTGTCCGTTAATGCTGATGACGTCCTTCTCGATGTCTATCCGAACATTCTGGACAATCCAAAGGCTTCTCCGAAACGCGGAGCAATTTGGCCGCTCTTTGAAAAAGTCGGCGGCGTAGTCAAATTTGAAGGCGACGGCATGGCCATTAGTGCCGACCGCGGGACCTATAAAGGTGTACAGCTTACGCATGCACAAGTCGACATTCCCGCCTTCTCTGCGGATACCGTTTGGTTGGATGTAGACGCAGCGGCGTCCGGCGCCCTCCCCGGTTTCTTGTCTTACGTGAAGACTTCTCCGGTTGACGGCTACACCGGCGGTCTTTTCAAGAAGGCCGAGGGCACCGGCAACGGAGATCTGACTCTCAAACTGAAGATCCCGCTTGACGGTCCGGGTGAAGTTGCTGTTTCCGGCGCTTTTACGCTTAAAGATAATGCAGTTAAGTTCAATGATTTCTCGATTCCGGATTTGACTCATGCCACCGGCGTCGTGAACTTCAATGACAAAGGTGCTTCGAGCACGGGCATTACCGCCGATTGTTTCGGCAATGCCGTAAAAGCGACGCTCGACACCGACGATAAGGGCAATATTAAGGTTTCTGCTTCCGGAACCATCGCCGCTAAAGCATTGCCGCAGGTTATTCCGGTTCCGATGCTTGCCAAAGCCGCAGACAAATATCTGAGCGGCAAGACGCCCTTTACAGTCAATGTAACCGTCGGCCCAAAGGTCACGGTGAACGTTAAAAGCTCGCTTTCCGGCTTGGAGAGCAAGCTGCCGCCTCCTATGGAAAAACCGGCATCTTTGTCTGCACCTCTGGACCTCAATATCGTCACAGACAACAAGGCCACGGATCTCAGAATCATGATTGAGGGATTCCTGAGTTCGGAATTTATCCTGCAGAATAATGACATCAAACGTGCTGCCATCGGCAACCGCAGTCTGCCGACATTGCCGTCTCACGGCTATGCGATCTCCTTGAAGGCGCCGCTGGTTTCGGCGAAGGCCTGGCAGGCGGTCTTTGATCATCTAAAAGTGGATGCCAAACCGTCCGGAACCGTTGTCCTGCCTGATATTGCCTTCCTCAAGGCTAACATTGACGAACTGCTGATCGACAATTTCAATCAAACGAACTTCTCGCTCTTAGGGCGACCCGTCGGGAACTCTCTGCTGATCACGATCAACAGCAATCAGATGAATGCCAATCTGGAATGGAAGAAGGCTCAAAACGGCAAGGAACCCGAGCTCATCGCGCATATTTCCAAACTCTTCATCCCGAGCTCTGCAAAAGACACCGCAGAAAAATCCAAGCCTGTTCAAATTCAGGGCGGCTGGCCCGCAATCAATGCGGTTATCGATGATTTAACCTACGGCAATATGCGTTTAGGCAAGCTGGAACTGGTTGCACGCAACACTCCGTCAACAAAAGGGCAGCTCTGGAAAATTACAAAGCTGAATCTTTCCAACAGCGCTGCGCAGCTGCGCTCGTCCGGCAGCTGGCTGAAAGGTTTCGACGGCGGCAACGAAACGAATCTTTTAATCAATACCAATATCAATAACCTCGGCGGCCTGCTGAATCGCCTGGATATGCAGAATCTGGTCAAGTCCGGCAACGGTTCGATCAACGGTAATTTATCCTGGGTCGGCACTCCCCTCGGCTTTAACACCGAGAGCTTCGACGGAGAACTGAATATCGATCTGAAGAGAGGCGAAATTCTCAAGGTCCAACCGGGCCCGGCTGCCAAACTATTGTCTCTGCTGACACTGCAGTCTTTAACACGCTACCTGACCCTTGACTTCCGAGACTTCTACTCCTCTGGCTTCAACTTCTCTACCATCCGCGGCAACGCGGTGCTGGAAGACGGCCTCATGAACATCAAAGATCTGACGATGATCGGAGGGAGCGCGACCGTTGTTATTAACGGCAACGTCAACACTCAGAAAGAAACGGAGAATCTGCACCTATTGGTTCTGCCAGACATCAATGCGGCAGGAGCGTCTGTGGCTCTCGCGGTTGCAAACCCGATCGTCGGCATCGGCAGTTTCCTGGCCCAATTGATTTTCAAAGATCCCTTGAGTAAGCTTTTCTCCTTCGAATATCAAGTGACCGGCACTTGGTCAGATCCGGTCGTTTCCAAGATTAAACGTTAAGAACCATGTTACGTATTGCCACCTGTCAGATGACATCCGGACCGGATCTCGGGGCCAATCTCCAGATCGCCGAATCTCTCATTCGTAAAGCTGCCCGAGAAGGGGCCAACCTCGCTCTGCTTCCGGAAATGTTTACGATCATGAGCAATGATCCGAAAGATGTTCTTCATGCAGCCGAACGCTATCAGGACGGCCCGGTACAGAAGATCATGGCGGGGCTCGCTAAATCATTAGGCATTTGGGTTGCCGCCGGTACGATTCCTCTTCAATCCGATGATGAACACCGCGTCACCAACACCATGCTGGTGTATGACGCATTCGGCCAGGAAGCCGCAAGGTACGACAAGATTCATCTATTTTCGTATGAGGGCCAGCAGGAGCGTTACGACGAGTCCGAACTTTACGTCGGCGGCCATAAGACGGTTTCTTTTAACTATCCGCTAGAAAACGGCCTAGACATTCATATCGGCCTCGCCGTTTGCTATGACCTGCGTTTCCCGCAGCTTTTTCGTCGTCAAACCGGCGTCGACTGTTTTCTGCTCCCTGCCGCTTTTACAACTAATACGGGGAAGGCCCATTGGGAAGTTCTTCTTCGTGCCCGTGCGATAGAAAACCTTAGTTATGTGGTAGCCGCAGCTCAAGCGGGACGCTCTTCCTGCGGCCGAGCTTTCTGGGGACACTCCTGTGCCGTCGACCCATGGGGGACCGTTGTCGGATCTCTTAACGGGCATAAAACGGGCGTTTGCTTCACTGACGTCGATCCGGCTTTCCTCCGTCAGGTCAGAGCACTTTTGCCTGCCCTGAATAATCGCGTGAAATATGAATAACAACACTTCTGCCGCTATCGAAACCCTTCTCTACCGCAACGGTCTTTTTGAAAAAGACATTCAGGACGCCTTTGCGCTTTTCAGCGGTTACAACATTGACTACGCTGATTTCTACTTTCAGCGCTCTGTTTCAGAAGGCTATGTGCTTGAAGAAAGCATCGTTAAGACGGGCCATTACAACACAGACATGGGCGTTGGCGTTCGGGCCGTCTGCGGTGAGAAATCGGCTCTCGCCTACTCAGAAGAAATCTCCCGTGATTCTTTATTTGAGGCGGTCAGAACCGTACGGGCTATTGCGCAGGCTACTAACAATCAAATTACAGTCAATGTCACACCTAAGGACGGTCCGAAAGTTCTTTACCGTGCTGTTGATCCAATTGAAGCGGCAGACACGGACGCCAAAATCAAACTTCTTCAGTCCTTAGATAAACACGCCCGCAGCCGGTCTTCTTTCGTCACTCAAGTGACGACTTCCGTCGGCGCCTCGCATGACACGATTTTGATCGCCAAAATGGACGGCACTTTAATCGGCGACGTGCGCCCGCTGGTTCGGGTGAACTTAGGCGTTATCGCTGAAAAGGACGGCAAAAAAGAACAAGGTCAAGCCGGAGGCGGCGGAAGATTTTCGTTAGATCGTTATAACGAGGAAATTATTGAGCAGTATGCCCGAGAGGCCGTCGATGCCGCAGTGCGCAACTTAGATGCGCGGCCGGCTCCGGCCGGCAGCCTCCCCGTCGTCTTGGGGAACGGCTGGCCTGGCGTATTGATTCATGAGGCAGTCGGACACGGCTTGGAAGCTGACTTTATTCGAAAGGGAACGAGCGTCTTTACCGACAAGATCGGTCAAAGAGTAGCCTCTCCGCTGGTCACGGTCGTTGACGACGGCACCATTGCCGGACGCCGAGGATCCCTGACCATCGATGACGAGGGCAACGAAACGCACTGCACCACGCTTATCGACGAAGGCATTCTTCGCGGCTTCATGCACGATGAGACCAGCGCTCGCCTCATGAAGCAAAAGACGACCGGCAATGGGCGCCGAGAGAGTTTTGCTTATCTGCCGATGCCTCGAATGACCAACACTTATTTGCTTCAGGGCGAATCCGATCCTCAGGAAATCATTTCTTCCGTGGACTACGGCATTTATGCGTCCAACTTCGGAGGGGGCCAGGTCGATATTACGAACGGCAACTTCGTTTTCAGCATGAGTGAGGCGTGGCTGATCGAAAAGGGCAAGCTAACCGACCCGATCAAAGGCGCAACCTTAACCGGAAACGGTGCAGACGCCTTGACCAAGATCGTTATGGTCGGCAACGACCTTGAATTAGATCGAGGCTGCGGCACCTGCGGCAAGAACGGTCAGCAAGTCCCGACCGGTGTCGGCATGCCGACGCTCCGTATTGACGGGCTCACTGTCGGCGGTACCGCTTAAGCCTTTTTTCCAAAATAAAATGTCAGAGAGGTGAGGGTTCTAAATCCTCACTTCCTCCCTGCTCGGCAATGGAGACTGATTCCGGTTGTCTTATTGCTTGGAAAAGCTCAAAGAATGCACCGTCCTGGAGGAAAAAATCGGGCTCCGTCTGCGTCTTATCCAAAATAAGTTGAAAACCGTAGTTCGCGTATTCTTCCATAGTTTTTATGAGCTCATCGACAGCCTTTCTGGGTGAAATTTCTTTTTTATCTAAAGCAATAAAATCAATTTCGGTTTTAGCTATCAAGGCCGCGAACATATAGTCTCTTAAAGCACCATAATCGACGCGTCCAGTGCTACGACCCTTCGTCCCAACATTTCCCCAATACTCAATCGGTTGCCCAAAATCATGTTTCAGAGTGGGATCACTCGGAAGAGGTCGTTTTCGATTTGCGTAAAGACCTAGAAAAAAAGCCAGAATAAATATTTCGTAGCCTCCTCCAAAAATTTTTCCTCGTCTCTCCGCAGACTCTCCGGACCCGGTCTTATAGTTTGTAAATCTTTCGATAATTGGATCTTTAAAACGCAGCTCCCATTGCGGATTACGTCTAGCCCAGATGTCGTATAGCTTTTCCATCGTTCCGTCCCTTATATTCTTATGACTTCGGTCTTGATTGTGGATAGATCGCCTTGCTTAAAGCCGGGGGATTTTCTTAATCTGTAAACCCAGCAGTTCAGTCGACTTATTCTCTCCTCATCTAAACTTCCATCCCGTAGCAGAAGATCCTTAGTGAGAATGACGCATTGTTTGTGCAATTGATCAACCGTGTTATAAAACTCATCTTCTTTACCGACACTAAAAGATGATGTCGGCGCATCAAATACCAAAGGATAGGCTTCTTTGTTCTTATCAGAAGTCAAATCTGAAATAGCAAAAAGAACGGCCAAATATTGAGATGTCTTTAAAGCAGCGTTAGGAAGAACTATTTCTCGATCCGAACTGTCCACTAGATGAATCGTAAGACCATCTGTCTCTTTATTACGCTCGAGTTTTATAAAACCTCGGAAATCATTCACACTCAGTTTTTCAAGAAAATAATTGGACCGCTCTTGTAGCTTGTTAACAAAATCGTCCGCATTTTTCTCCCTTCCTTGTCGAAACGCCAAAGTAATTTGAGAAAGAACATCCTTCACGTGAGACAAAAATGTAGCTTGCGGATCATTCTTTCCTAGCTCCCTTAACGCTTCGTTATATTTATCTATGTCTGAGTAAATACCGTCTAGCTCCACTTTTAGCTGAGCCTCTTTTCCGCGGGCCTCGCCAATGTTTCTTGCGCTCTCATAAAACTGCCTTGGAGAGGTACCAAAAAAATCTCCCTCGTCTTCGATATGGTTTGTGATGAGCAGATTCTGAATATCGTCATCGATCCGTTCTAGTTCTTCATTTTGTTCAACTAATTGTTTCTTATTCCTAGCTAAGTTAAGTAACGTTTCCGGTATTTGGTGCATTGAACGATTTAATTCTGCTTGTGTAGTGCCCGTAAGACTCCTATAAAGCTCATTGATCTCTCCAATGTAATTTGAATTGAATAACGGAGGAAGAGTAATAGGATCTTTAGGGAACCCTTCAAGATATTTTTTTAGTTCCTCTAGTCTTCGACACATATGCTCATATGCCGGTGTACCCTTTTTTGCCTCCCGTCCACAAACATCGCATCTTTCTGCTTTTATCAATGCCTCCAACGTCGACTCATCAGGAACTTGTATTGGCAACCTAGAGCGAAATTCTTTTCCTATTTCGTACCTGCTCTTATTCCTTTCCTCCTCTTTCATTCTTTCGTTCCGCAACTCTTGTCTTCTATCTCGCCAGTAAGCAACCTTATTTTTAAATTCATTGAAAACGGGGGAAAAGTTTTCTAATACCCATAGATCGTCTAAAAGTTTTATATTTAGATCTATATCGGTATCTTTTTGAAGGCGAATTTTTTTATCACTAATTTTTTTTCGCTCTTCCTCTAAATCGTTATACTGACGCCAGATCTTTTGGTTATTTTTCAGCTCGTTGTATATTTCCTCCGATTGTCTCACTTCTTCTTTCATCGAGCGGATCAACGTGCTAAGCGACTTAGCTCTCTCTAATTTAGCTTCTACCTCTTTTTGGATTTCTTCTGACTTCTCTGAAGTCTCTTGATTATTTCGAAGCTCCCTATTGAGAGCCTTAGAAGCGTCGGAATCCAATTTTTCAGCACTCGCTTTGTACTTATCAAACTGAGAAATATCGGATAGCTTACTCAAGAGCTGACCCAAAGCTTTTTTCTTACTTAGTACATGTAGCTCTGTCTCACCTTTGAAAAGGCAAAACTCCCGAACTGATGTATCAAAAATTTCTTCCATGGAATTGTGGGCATCAGCTTGAACCCTCTCCCCGTTAGGATTTTCAATGTGCAAGACAAGATTTACTGAATCCGAAGATTTGATGACGCCATCCTCACAAAATACAAAGAAGCTCTTTTTTAATATGAACCGTTTGCCCTTATGAGTGAACACTAGTTGCACGTAACACTCTGCTCTATCTCCATCTGTAAGTTCTCGACCTATTCTCGCCGAAAGACGAACAATAGGGGGCACTCGCTCTGCTGTGTCTAGAACCCACTTGAGAGCATCAAAAAATGTGGTTTTACCGTCCCCATTATCTCCAATAAATAATGTGAGGTCAGGGCCAAACTCGATAACATTCTTATCAACAAAACTTCCGAAGTTATAAAGGGGTATCTCTTCTAATCGCATGACTAGACCTCTAACAATCTCAAGGAATCACAAATTTGTTGGTAGATTACTCTTTCACTCTTACCTTCTGTTACGCCTGTGATCAAGACTGATAAGACTCTCAAGTACGGATTTTTGCTCAGCGACATTTCTCCAACAGATGCATTTTGAAATTCCGCTATCTCATCTTGGTTGACTTTTTCTGTTATTGCGGGGGTTTTTAAAACCGCCTCCATAATAAGCTCTTCAGTTGTTTTTAAATATCCACTCATTTTAATATTCCATAGTTATGTGATATTTTTTTAACAAAGGTTGAAGGGTACGAAGAATCCCCGACTTGTTTTCCGCTAGCGAGGCAAACTCATAGACTCTTCTTAATTCGTTTTCCATTAGCCTTTGTTCAATTAATGCATCTTCAGGATCTAATGGTTGGTCACCCTGAGGTTGAACGACAAGATCATAAATTGTTGCGACCTCTTTGCCCTCACACTTCCTTAATATCCTTCCTCTTCTTTGGATATATTGGCGAGGATTTCCTGTACTAGAACAAAATATGGCAGTTTCAGCACGCGGCACATCCACACCTTCGTCCAAGCATTTCATCGAAGTTAGGACCCCGGTTTCTCCCGTCGCGAACTTTTCTAATATCTTTTCCCTATTTTCACTCTCTCCTGTGAGTTGAGCCACGGTAACTTCTCGGTCTAGTTCACTTATAGCTTTTGTAAATTGGTCTATCAAATGTCTTGAGGCTCCTTCCTTATCATCATCAACATAGCCCTCTGGACAATAAACTAGCATGTATTTGATTTCGTTCTTCTCTTGATAGAGGTTTGAAATTATTTCTTTAAATGCTATTAATTTATTCGCTGCTTTATGAATTATTCTCTTTCTTTGGATAAGTAGTTTATTTAATGCGGTGTTGCTACTAAGCCCCTCAGCATCGAGAGAGGTATTAATATTCCAAAGTTTTCTGATTTTCTTTGTAATCTCTCTATATTGCTCTAGCTCTTCCGAGGTCAAATTAACAATTACAGGATGGTAAAAATAACGACAAAGTACTTTATTTTCAATCGCTTGTTTCATGGAATACTCGTAAGTTAACTTTTCCGTCGAGCCAAAGAAACTAAGCAATTTTTGGGTCACTTCCGGCTCAAAATATCTATCTGGAGTAGCCGACAACCCAATGCGGCGCGCAATCTTAATCTTAGGCAATATCTTTAAAAGAGCTGGGGACCCGAGATTGTGTGCCTCGTCTGCAATTAATAGAATATCTCTGAGCGTATCGTTAGAAAATGACAGTAGTTTTCGAAATTTTCCCTCCATTCCAAATGATCGATAGAGACAGATCACAATGAATGATGCTTCAAGGCCCTTTGCGCCCCATGAAATAAGATCCTTATTATTTTTGAGCTGGGCTTCCCAATCACTGTTGCCGGAGACTTGGATTATGTGCTTAAAATTAAAAGCTTTACATTCTTTTTCCCATTGGCATGCCAACTCTATTGAAGGAACAAGAATTATTGCCTTATATGACCCCTCTTTTTTATAAATTTCAAGGAGAACGTTAAGGGCCGTAATAGTCTTCCCTGTCCCCGTGGCCATGGCAAAGAAACCTCTTTGGGGGTAGCCCGGATTGTTTTTCCAGTTATTGAAAGCCTCTATTTGATACGGCCTAGGCTCACTATCAAATGGGAAGCGTGGTTCATTTTCTATTCTGTCGAGAATCTCCTCAGATTTTTTTAATGCTTTCTTGACCTCCGGCCTAGTCTTGCCGTCGGAATCCTTTTCGAATTCAGTTTCTTGTTTCAATAGCTCCTGTATTTCTTTAGGAGGAATGTAGTTCTTTATAAATTCAACAAAATCCGAAGGTTGTAAACTAACAACATCAGGATCATCACCGTTAAAAATTCGATTAAACCTTTCTTCTATTGAACGTATTCTCTTCCGATCCCCCTCTCCTTCCCAGCTTGGAAAGACAGAAATACTCTCGACGTTCTCCAACATCGCGTATCTAGTGAAATTACACGAACCTTCGAAAGCTATTTTTGCCTCGCCGTCCGAAAAGCAACCACATTTGGAATGTGTAATCCCACTTCTTCCTCTAGGATAAGTAATTCTTACTTCCAGTCTTCTCTTGGCAACCAAGTAACTCAAACACTCGAAAAAGTGTCGGTCGCGCTTAGACAAAGTTTCGTAATTTTTTTTCAGGTTACTTAAGTCAATTTCTTTAATTGGAAAATAATTGGATTGCTCTCCACGTAGGGCTTCTTGGTCCTCTTGAGTAATTGCTGTATTGATATTCAGCCTCATCCTGCCCTTGTTGTAAAGAAACACAGCGAACCCAGAAGCAAAAAGAGAAATAGCTGAAGAAGAAAAGAATCCGAGTGTTATGTCAAACGTCGTAGAAGAGCAGAGTGCCTCAGAAAAGAAAGTTAACGGCTCATGAGAAGTGCCTGTCTCATACCTAAGGGAGTCCGGAGTCTCCACGTTTTCCTTTAACTTCTCCACTTTTTCCTCCTTTATTAGAGCACTCACTTCATGCAAATAGAGCAAGCGCCATTGCCTTCATCTTCTCCATAAATATCATCGTTATCGAGAAACTCATCAAGGCCCTGCTGAAGCGGGTTTTTGTTTTTTCTTCGAAGAGAAGCTTTCCTCTTTCTCTCTTCGTAATCTTTTTTTATTTCTATGATTCTTTTAGGGGATGATAACTCTTTTAATGATTCCCCTTGAGACCAAGTGAACGGAGATCCCTGCTGAAGCGCGTCTTTTTCATACAGCATCGCTTCTTTAAATTTATCGGGATGATGTTCTAACAAATGAACCCATTCAATCTTCTGTTGAAAAAAGCAAAAAGTGCATCCCGACCGACTCCTCCATTCATAATATGAAGGAAGTCCAATCCCAGCCGTTTCCAAAATCTCATAAACGCCTGCCTTATCGATTCCATCCTCCCTGAAAGGCAGAACGACATGGACATTCTCATCCGAGGACTGCATGGCTGTTCGATATTCTTCGTCAGCCCTAATAGCCACATAACTGTAAACTTCCTCTCCATTGGCTCGCATTTCTGAAATCCATTTTTTCAACGGAGCCAGCTTCAACATTCTCGTGCACCAACGAGTTTGTGGAGAAGGGAGAAAATTGTTGTAGAGCTTTAAGTAAAAATCAAAATCTTTTACCGGGTTCAATGGATGAATCTTCTTCCCCAAATAGCTCTCTAATCTTCCAAGGAATTCATAAACCTCAGGAAGTTCTTTCCCTGTATCCGTGAAAAAATACTCAACGTCTATTTCTGGGTGCTGATTTTTCATGTAAACAGCCAGTGCTGCAGAATCTTTTCCCCCAGAAATGCCGAGCAGGTGTCTTTGTCTCATGATTTACCTTCCCCAACTCCATAAATTGAATCAACAAGGACAGCCAGCTGTTCCTCTTTTGATAGACCTTTTAGCAAATCGTAAATTTTTCCCCTAAGCTCAGTCGACGCTCCAATTTTGTCGACGGGTACATTAATTACCCATTCTTTTCTTCCAGAAACACCTGCTTCCACTATTCCCAGCAATCTTCGGTTTTTCTCTTCACCCAAAGGAAGCAAGGCCTCTAGATGCCTAAATTTGAAAGCTAACTCGGCAATACTCGTCTTTGCTTTCAGCAGGTCAAGATCTGTCCACCTACCTTTTTGCTTTCCCGTTACGAAAGAAAGAACTGCTAGTGGCCCCTCAACTCCTTTGCCCTTAAGCGAACTAACTACGTTAATAAAGCCTTCCAGTTGAAGGTCTCCTGAACGTTGCTTCAAGGCATTCGCTCGAGTTTGGACTTCTGTTTCATTCTGCGCGTCAAGCTCCCTTAACAGAAAATCCCTTATCTCTTCAGAAAGTTCAGAAATTAACATCTCCAATTCTTGGAACCTCTCAACGATCTTTTCTTTGTATGAATTTGACGTCGTAGTTCCAAGTACCTCTGGTAATGAATTGAAGAGAAGTTTTATTGGGTCCGAAGCCTTCAATATGGTTTCACAAAACTTTTTACTTTGTGTAGAAGCTCTGGATGTGCTCAATACCCATCTTGGCTGAAGAAAAACTTTTTTTACAAGACTTCTCGCCACCGATAAGGGAGAGTGATCTAAAGGTTTTTCATGAGTTGACACGAGATAGTCATATAACTCGGAGTTCATTCTCGAATCCACGTCATTTGCCGCATAGAGCCTCAATTGGAACAGTTCAGGGCGGTTAACTAGAAGCTCCACAAGCTCTACTGTCAATTCTGGTTGGTAAGCTCCCTCTAAAAAGAAGGTGAGGTGAGTTTTATTCAGACAATAAAAGTAAAGTAACAAGATGGGAGCAAAACCTGTCTTAATACCAAACGGTGTTTTTTTCCAAAGCTCGTAAACCTGGGCAACTTCCACCTTTTCCTTGCTGGAAAGGAAATCTTGAGTTCGTTTCCAAATCTCGTTCAATGAAGTGGCCGAGCTTGGAAGAACAAACTCGAAATCTCCGCCCTCTGTCTTCTGTTGGTGCAAACCAAAAGTTTTGAAGAAAGAAAGATAAATCATCCGTTCCGGCGGCATTCCGGTCATACCAAGGTCCGCACAATCTTCTTTCGTCACCATATTAGACATTAGGGTCTTCCTGGCTGACTTTATGTTTGATGAAAGTTCCTCTCTATTAACCAACTCGTTCTTCAAACAAAGACTGAATCTGTAGCGGCTATCGCATAGGTCACTCAAGTACTTAGTTAAATTTGTCACCCCATTAACGGTTTTCCAACTTTCTCCTATAACGAGCCAACGAGCGTGGTCGAGAGAATCTATCAAGAGTGAATTCAAACGATCCTTTGCAAAGGTCAGCATTGATTCCACTTCTATACGAGCAGCTCTATCCCCTTCTAAACCAGGATCTTGAAGTATATTGTTTATCTTCTGCACTTCAATGCACATCGCGAGGATGTCTTCCTTTTTCTCAGGAATCGCGATCAGGTTCAAACGCTCATCGTCAACTCCAACTTTTTGACAAAGCTCCTGGAGTTCCTTTTCATTTTCGCTTCCTAGCCAGAGCAGGAGCTTTCCTGTTCCTTCAAATTTTTTACCTTCTAGATCTTCAGCGAGTTTCTGTTTATTGGTAACTTGACACTCAAACCAACGCAAATTTCCTGTTGTCACATAGTGCCGCCTTGCGACAAAAATCGGGAAGCTTACCAATGCATTCACTGCCACCGGATCAATTTCTGTAATGCTTAAGCTTTCATATTTTTTCTCAAAATCGAAATCGCTCCCCTCAAATAGAGAAAACGTTCCTACATGACGCTTCTCGATAACAATCTTCTTTTGCTGTAATGCCTTTAAAACAGAAAGCAAATCTTCTGAAGAGGCTTCGGGAAAAGAAGCGCAGATGATTTCAAAGCTTGGCTTGAGGCCAGAGCCCGCAGAAAACAGATTTAGGAGTGCAACTGTCTTAACAACCTCTGCCGCCAAAGGCAAGCCCAATCCTTCCGCCCTAAACAGACAGTCTTGGGCAACAGACCAACTTCTTCTCTCCACTGGATCCGAGGAAATCAATAGTCCGTAATTCTCATCAAGGTAGTCCCACAAATTATGAGGGCCATACAATGCCGGCGACCCTTCTTCGTTTGTAGACAAAAACTCTTGGAAACCCGAGGGCTCTAGAGAAGTGAGAAAATTAAATACGGAGCGGGTATTTTGCCAAAATCCACGCCTAGATAAAGGGCCAAGAATTAAACTAACAACTGGATTTAACGGCCAAGTTTTTCGGAAAATTTCTTTATATTTCTTCTCGTTAATTCTACGAATACCTGACAGGTAATGAACAGCCAAATCTATGGCCTTTTCAGAATATTCTCTATTTCCGCTACTTGGGCAAGTTAGCTGCAATGCGGCAGATAGCATTTGCAACGTTTCTTCAGAATGAGCGATAAGAGGAGCATCGACAAATCTTCCCTGCACTTTTTGCCACTCAAGCTTCTGATATTCAGGAGCCATCTGTCCATAGGACGTGAAATTTTGATGCAGAATCCCTATAAAAACAATATTAGAATCTTTTCGGTTAATTGCTTCTGCAAAATCTTGAAATTCAGCACAATTTTCAAACTGGTCCTCTGAGAGGTACCTGCCCATCTCATCGAGAATTACCAGTATTTTCTTTTCACCAGTGGTGCGAAGCTTTTTTAAATTATTTAATAGTGTGTCGTTTGGATCTTCAAATAAGGTTAAATTTAAGTCCTTTAAGAAGTCTCCCTTCCTTCCAGTAACAACTCTAACTTCATAGTCTGGGCAAACGAAGGACTGTCGGATGCGTTCATACTCTGTCCATGGTAGGAGCTTCTTCAATGCGTCTCTCTGCCGCTGGTCCCTTCCATTTGCTAAAAGGTACAAGTAGAGACCCAAAGAAGATTTTCCTGCACCGAACGGTCCGGTAATTGTGAAAGCTTTTTGAGCAGTCTCAAGAAGATGCTCAGAAATAATACTTAATACATTAACTGCCGAGTGTTGGAGCTGATAGCCATCTAGCAGCCCGTCGTTTTCTTTCGCGTCTTCTCCGATATTTACTGAGCGTTGAAACCGACGGCCCACCTTTACCAAAGAGTTCAAAAATGCCATAACTAACCTCTGTAGGCCCTTATTAGTAATTCTCGTTTTATGCTCTTCAGATCAAAATTAGGATCTTTGCAAACCAAGTTCTTAATTCCTAACTGATCGGTCCACACAAGTTTTCCAGAAGAGATTGACTCAACGTCCTCTAGCCTCTCATTTAAGTCCCGTTCACTTAGCTTGAAGACTCTGCCCGGACTATTTGTAGCGAACGATATTTGAAACCAATCTAGACTTTTGGACGGACTCAACTCGTTCAACCTTTCCCAATGGTCTAGCGTCGCCCAAACAAAAAATGCAGTTGGAAGCGTACCACGATGCGTCCGGATAATTTCAAAGACTGAACTGTCCGCAGAGGAAATCAATCCTAAGCAACTAAATAAAGAATCAACCTTATCTTCAAACTTATCTTTCTTTTGTCTTTGAGAAAGGGTGTAAGACCGGAAAACTACCTCAATATCTCTTTTCAACGTGTTCCTTGTTACATTGCATCCGTTTTCTTCGGCAAATGTTTCTAAGCGTTTTTGCAACTGTTCTCGGCTGACTTGTTGGTCGTTATAAACATTGAATAAATACCAAGCCGCTGTGAATTTGTTTGGACTTGAACATAAGTTCCAATGAGCCAACCATGCGGTCACTAAACTCTCGCCGAAAGGGTCCAGCGCATGCTCGTCGTTTATCCCGTCGCCAAAAATCACTTTGGAAAGCTCCGACGGTAATATTCTATTTCCACAATTCTCAAGAAAACCTGTCTGAAGACCCCACCATTTCAGGGAAGAAACCATATTTTTTCCCACCCCTAAGCTAACCATTGCATCGGAGCCGTTAAAGTTAGGGGATTCTCCTCTTTTCAATGATTCCCTGCAAAAAGAGACAGCTTTGTACAACCAATTTTGTCGTAGATTGAAAGTCTCATGACCGGAAAATTGAAAATTTTTTCTTTTACTTGTTGCCATCATATTTCCTGGAAAGTCGCTCCAGACATTCTAGCGTGTAATTCCTAAAAGAAATAGATTGAGAAAACTTTTTGGATCTCATCCAAAAGTTTTATTTATATATTTCATGTAGTTGCAACAAACAACCTTTAAAACGCCAAGAAAATGCTCATGGAAATTTCACAGGTGTCTATGATTTTGGTGAGAGATACTTTTAGCCGCAAAAGACGCTGTTAATCTCACTCTCCCTTTTGTCATGCTTGTCAAGATTCGTAGTTACATCATCTTTTCTTAGCTAGTTGTTAAGCGCAGAATGAAGAAAAAACCTCAACCTCAAGTCTGCAGCTATGAACAAACTCCTCGTCGGCCTCTGCGCCTCAATCTGTCTCTTATCTCTGGCAACGGACGCTCAGGCAGTCCGCCTCGGCGGAAGAACCACCATTCGTCCGCATCGATCCTACACCCCGCCTCCGAGAACATACCGACCTACTCCGGCGAACCCTGCGATTCGCGGCTTCAATGCTCGCCAAAACGCCGCGTCTACCGGCTCGAATATTCCGGTTCCGCTCTTCATCCCGCCGATCATTGCCGGGCACAATACGACGCAAGTCACGGATGACATGTACCTCATCAAAACAGGCATGCGGAAACAAGGCGACAAACTGCAGTTTTGGACGCTTCAAAATCACAGTTACACACCTGACTCGAAGTCTGCAAAGGTCCAGTTCAGCATGGACTGCTTGGCAAAAATCTACTCTCCGATTGCACTTGCCACCTACCCCGAATTAGACGGCAAAGGCAAGCAGATTAAATCCACGACCTTTGATCCGAAGTTCAGACCGATTAGGGAGAAGAGCGCGATGGACCGCCTGCACAGCCTTCTGTGTCCAAAACCTGCTCCACAGCAGCCTTAATGCCTGAACAGCACAATATCTTCTGTTCTTCCGGCGGCTCCCCTTTGAGCCGCTTTATTTTTATCGATAAAATTCAAAACCCTAATCAAAATATTCGATAAAAATGTTCTCCGAGGCAGTCAAAAACAAGCTCAGCTGCGCAGCTTTCTTTTTCCTTCCCGGCCTTTCCTACAGCCTGGTTACTTCTCGCATGCCAGCGATCAAAGAAAGTGCCCAGATTGGCGATTTACAACTTGGCATCGCTCTTTTCTGCCTCGGAATCGCGGGCTGCATCGGACTGTTTTTCTCTTCCAGACTCGTCCGTCTTCTTAAAGATCGACCAACTATTGCCGCCAGCGCCTCACTCAGTACTATCGGACTTGTGATCGCTGGCTACGCAAATTCTTTCGCCTCATTAGTTTCAGGCTTTGCAGTCATCGGTTTTGGCATCGGTCTAACTGATGCTCTGATGAATGCTCAAGGCATGTTCTACGAGCGTCGATACAAAACGAGATCGATGAATTTGTTTCATGCCTTCTTTAGCTTAGGCGGCATCGTCGGTTCTTTGACTGCTTCCCTTTGTGCCTACCTCGACCTTTCGCCGCTTTTCAGCTTTTTAATCTTGGTCGTTCCTTGGACTGTCGTTTGTTTGTTCGGCTGTCGGTATCTTCAGGAAGAGGATCGGCAGGTGGCAAGCTCTGAGACTTCCAGAGTAAATACGACAAAACGAGCCTACCCGCTCATCCTCATTTGTTTCGGCTTACTAAGTTGGCTGGCTTACGACATTGAAGGCAGCGTGGCCGAGTGGGGCTCGGTTTACATGGTCAGTTCAAAGGAATCAGACCAAGCTGTTGCCGCCCTGGTGTACGGATTGTTCTCAGGAACCATTTTCATCGTTCGACTCTTCGGAGACAAACTTCGAGAAAGCGTGGGGGATTTTCGCTTGTTGCCTATTTGCTCTCTGATTGTTTTTTGCGGAATGTCGTTCGTACTTTCGTCCGCGGGTCCTGCAACAGCGCTTTGCGGCTACGTTGTTATGGGACTTGGACTCGCGCCTGTCGTCCCGACAATATTCAGTCTCGCCGGAAAATGCAAAGGAATTACAGCTTCCGAAGCCAGCAGTTTCATCGCCATCGTCGCTTATGGAGGTCTGTTGGTCGTACCTCCGACGCTTGGATGGATCGCCTCTCATTCATCGCTCGGAACTGCCTTGTGCTTGGTGTTGGTTTTCTGTGCATTGGCTTTTGTGATCTCATTGATTCTTCCGCGCCTGAAAGACCAACTGAATCTCAGCGGCTCATTGGAGCCGTAAATTCTTCATTGATATTGCGTTAATTGTTTCTTGCAGAAATTGCTTTAGAGATCTTCAAAAGGTTGAGTCTTAAGTTCGGCTAGTTTCTCCCCCATCCTTTTTCTTGTTAAAACAGACATTTCTTTGAATTTGTACGTCTCTATTGAAAATTGAGAAGTACATCTATGCCCTTGTCCGCCAAATCTGCGATCAACATGCACCTCGGCATTGGAGGCATAATTACCAAATTAGGTATTGAAAAACGAAGAAACGTGAAACACGCATTTAAGTTCATGACACCGATGGTGTGGCTGACTCGTCTGTTGGTCGGCGCATATCCTCAGTGGATCGGGTGCAAACCTGAAAAAATTCAGAGAATTTATTTTGCCAATCACTCGAGCCACCTCGACACCATTGTGATTTGGTCTGCTCTCCCTCGCTCTTTGCGTCCGCTTACCCGACCAGTTGCTGCTCGTGATTACTGGCAAAGCGGAATTCGCCGCAGAATTGCCGTTGACGAGTTAAACGTCGTTCTTGTCGACCGGCGCCGGACGGAAAACTCCGATCCTTTGGATCCGATGCGTCAGGCTCTTCGCGAAGGCTCCTCTCTGATTATCTTTCCGGAAGGCACGCGCTCTCCCCAGCCGCTTCCCGGGCCGTTCAAGAGCGGTATTTGGCGTTTGATGAGAGAATTTCCCGAAGTTGAACTCATCCCCGTTTATTTGGAAAATCTGCACCGCTCCATGCCGAAAGGTGCCCTTCTGCCCGTTCCGACTATGTGCTCCGTAAGATTCGGTGCACCTCTGCCGCACTCTATCGACGACTCTAAAGAAGAGTTCTTAGAAAGAGCTAGAACGGCCGTTATCAGTTTAGCCAGGGAGCTCTAATATGCGTTTAGGATTTTCCACTCAAGAAGCTTACTTCACGATTCTGGGTGTTCTTATTGTTCTCTCTGCCATTGGTACGATTATCGGCAACTGGCTGGTCTCCCGCGCCCAAGGAAACGAAACTCGACTCAACAATCTTCGCGTTGTTAACTCCCGCGTCCGTGCCTCTTGGCCCCTGCTGATCGTTTTTGCGATTGCTTTCTGTCTTGGTGAGGCCGCACTCCTCATCTTCTTCGCGTTTGCTTCATTCTTTGCTCTGCGCGAATTTATTGCGCTGACTCCGACCAGGCGCCATGACCACGTCATCTTGATCATTGCGTTTTATATCGCAATCCCCGTTCAGTACATTCTTCTGGGATACGAAGAGATCGGACTCTTTTCTCTGTTTATCCCAGTCTACTTATTCCTGACACTGCCGGTCGTTATGGCCTTGGCCAAAGATACCGACCGCTTCTTGGACCGTGTTGCTAAGGTTCAGTGGGGCATTATGCTGGCCATTTTCTGCGTCAGCCACGCTCCTGCGATTGCTACATTGAACCTCACAAGATTTAATTCCAGTGGTTTGCTGCTGATGCTTTACTTCCTGCTGGTTCTCTATTTTGCGGACCTGTTCCAAATCATGGCATCCGCCATCTGGGGCGGCAAGCCGACTTGGAGTAATCAGTACAAGACATACAAAGGCATCATTATCGGAAGCATCGGAGCTCTAATCATGGGCTCTGCGCTTTTCTGGATGACTCCCTTCCGTGCTTGGCAGGCACCTCTTATGTCCCTGCTGATTATTGTCTCGGGAACGCTAGGCGCTCTGGTCATGTCCTCGGTTAAGCGCTCTTTAGGAGCAGTTCGCTTGGATACCAGCATGATGCTGACTCGTGGGGCGTTGGACAGAATGGAAATGCTGTTCTTCTCAGCGCCTGTTTTCTATCACTCAACGATCTTTCTTTTCATGAGCAAGTAATTTCTGAAAGAAATTTCGTTAGAAAGAGAAAAATACGGTAAATTATTCCTCAGTACCTTTTTACTAGCAAGTATCAAAAGATGTTCGCTTCTAAGTTTTACTTTTACGGCTTTTACTTTCCGTCCGCGGCGGAAGGTAGGGCTGTGACGGCTTGCATCTAAGATCACACAACACTACTTAACCGCCGCTCCTTCGGGACTCGGCGGTTTTTTATAGCCTCAATCCCGACAGGCGCCATAATGGAGAACCATAATGCCTTACACAACTGACGACCTAAGAATTAAAGAAATCAGAGAACTCACTCCGCCGTCTTACCTCATTCGCGAATTTCCTTGCGGACAACTCGCATCTTCAACCGTACACATTGCCCGTCACTCTGCTCATGACATCATTCACGGCAAAGACGACCGGCTCCTTGTCATCGTCGGACCCTGCTCAATCCATGATCCGGTTGCCGCCGAAGAATATGCAGAAAAACTCTCTGAACTCCGCCGTCATTTTGCTGATGACCTTGAAATCATCATGCGGGTCTATTTCGAAAAGCCTCGCACTACTATCGGCTGGAAAGGTTTAATCAATGATCCGGACCTGGACTGTAGCTTCCATATCAACCACGGCCTTCGCTTGGCCCGTGAGCTCCTCTTAACGATTAACGAACTGGGTGTCCCCGCAGGTACGGAGTATCTCGATATGATCACGCCGCAGTACATCGCGGACCTGATTTCATGGGGTGCAATCGGCGCACGAACCACAGAAAGCCAAGTGCATCGTGAATTAGCTAGCGGCCTTTCTTGCCCGGTCGGATTCAAAAACGGCACTGACGGCAACGTCAAAATCGCCATCGACGCAATCAAAGCCGCCGCAAACGAACATGTCTTCCTTTCTGTCACCAAGGGCGGTCACTCCGCCATTGTCGTTACCGGCGGTAATGAAGACTGCCACGTTATTCTTCGCGGCGGTAAAGCCCCGAATTACGATGCTGAAAGCGTAGCCAAGGTTTGCGAAGCTCTGAAAGCCGCGGGACTTCCGCCCTCCGCCATGATTGACGCCAGCCACTCCAACAGTCACAAGAAGCACAAAGAGCAGATCGATGTCGTTGACAACATCTGCAAGCAGATCGGGGACGGAAGCTACAACATCATGGGCGTCATGATTGAGTCCAATCTTGTCGAAGGCAACCAGCCTCTCGTTAAAGGTAAGGAAAAAGAGCTGAAGTACGGTCAGTCCATTACTGACGCCTGTATCGGCTGGGATGATACGGTCAAAGTCATTACATCGCTGGCCCACGCTGTACGCGATCGCCGAGAAAGAAATCGCTAATCGAGTTGTAGATGAAACCGCCGTAAAGATCGCTAAATCCTCACGGCGGTTTTTATTTGATCTTCAGAAAGTTAACTGACTTTCAAACCGGATTACTTGATGCCGACTATCATCGGGATCAGGTTCTGGTAGAAGCGCAAAGCGATTCCAATCACCTCTTCGTCAAAGTCGAAGAGTCTCTGATGGTGACCGGCAGATGTACGGCAGCCGAACACAACGAAGGTACCCTTACCGCCGTGCTGCTGGACTCTACGAAGCATGATCGTGCAGTCCTCACTGCCTAACTTCAAGCCGAGCGGTCTGGCGAGTTCTTCGGTCGTCACATTTCTTGCGGCGATATAAGCAAGTTCGATGGCTTCCTGGTCCGGCTTGAATTCAGTAGCTTCACCGGCTTTGACGATATCGACTTGGCAGTCGTACATATCGGCAGAAGCCTTAATCTTACGGATTGCCTGATCACGCATGTAAGCGTTGAGTTCTTCGGTTTCACCGCGGACTTCAAGCTGCATGAAAGCGTTCGGAGCAACCACGTTGCGACCCTGGCCGGCAACTAACGTTCCGACGTTCAAAGCAGTCACTTCTCCGATCGGGCGAGTAATGCCGTGAATTGCCAATGCAGCAGCTGCGCCGGCTAAGAGGGCATTCTTACCTTTCTGAGGATCGGCGCCGGAGTGGGCGGCAAGACCCGTGAATGTGGCATCCAATTTGGTGGAAGCCAAGAAAACGCCGGGTTCCGGAGAAATCGTACCTGTCGGCAAGTTAAAGCCGAGGTGGTTTCCGAAGAAGAAATCGACGTCATCGAAAATACCGGTTTCGGTCATTGGGCGTGCACCGCGAACACCTTCTTCAGCGGGCTGGAAGACGACTTTGATGGTTCCGCAGAACTGATCCAGGTTTTCCTGAATCCAGTTGCAGACAGCGATACCCATCGTTGTATGGCCGTCGTGGCCGCAGGAGTGCATATGGCCCGGATTTGTACTTGCCCAGCCTTCATCAAACGGACGGTGACCGGCTTCGTGAGCTTCATCAACGTCAACGCAGTCCATGTCGAAACGAATTGCCAGAACAGGGCCGGGACGACCGGTTTCGAAAATAGCGGCGACACCGGTGTAGTCCTGCATGGATTCGATAAATTCCGGCGGGACCCCTTTATCTAAAGCTGCTTTTTTAGCTTCTTCAACTTTGGCAGGGTTGCGGCCTGCAACAAACTCGGGATTGATAACCTGACGGCCATAGATCGGATCCAAACCGAAGCTGCGGAGCTTTTCGACGATCTTGTGGGTCGTAACAAATTCGCACCAGCCGGTTTCGGGATAGGAATGGAGTTCACGACGGAACTTAATCAACTCGTTTTCAGTAAGCAACTTTATTCTCCTTGTTACCGTTCAAATAATCTGATCATTATCGCCGATCTTTAAGTTTGTGTAGAGAGGGGGAAGTTCTTAGTGAACCCGCAGGATTTTTGTGACTGGCCTTTATCTCAAAGAGAAACCGTTGAAAAGTTGCGTCAATTAAATTCGCGATCCTGAATAGACTGAAAAAACAAGAAGTTATTCGGAAATCCCTTTATGAACTATACATACGCTTTTAGCATAATAGGCTGTCGCGTGTATATCACCGATGATGAATACGCTAAAAATCGTTTTAAATATCTAGCCCAGCGCTGCCCTGCAGTTTTTCTCAGGTTCGAACACTCCGCATACGAGAACCTCGTCGAAAATTTTTTGAAAGAGACCGAATCTTCATTAAAAAAGTGGCAAATCGGCTCTTTCAAAATCGCTTATCCAGAAAGTTTAGCTTTGTTTTTATTTGACTGGGTCGAATTCTTAAGTCACGACTTTTCAAGCCCGAATTTCTTAATCTTCAACGATCCCCGCCGATGCACGTTTCTTCGACTCCGTTCTTTTACCATAGCAAGATGAAAAACTTCATTTACGGATATCCTGAGCAAGGCTTTCGCCTCTGTCCGGTTAAGCTAATCACTCTCGATGCCGATCCACACCGAGACGACACTGAATTGATACTTTCTTCACAAGCGCTAGCCGAACGCTCTTGGACTGAAGATGATTTGATCAGAACTTTGCTCGGCCTAGATAGCCGTGATGAAATTCAGATTGCTCTGTAATTTTCATCTGCAACCGCTTTAAACACCAAAACACCCCAACGGGCGTTTTGGTGAATCAACTGTAGATCTTATTACTTCGTCATGTAGTTAGCAGCATTCGCTCCGGCAATACGGCCGAAAGTAATGATGTCGGCCACAGCGTTTCCGCCGATGCGGTTACCGCCGTGAACACCGCCAGTCACTTCACCGGCAGCATAGAGACCGGGAATCGGTTTAGCTGTCACGCCGATCACTTCTGCGTTCTTGTTGATTCTCACGCCGCCCATAGTGTGGTGAATAGCCGGAGTGATCTGAACAGCGTACATAGGCCAGACATTGTTGGCTACGACCATCTCAGGGCGCCCGAAAGCCTCGTCTTTTTTGGTCTCAAAGGCTTTTTGATACTGATCCATTGTAGCCTTAAGATTCTTGGCAGGTACGCCCATAGCCTTAGCTAATTCGTCAACATTCTTGCCGGAAACCATCAAACCCTGAGAAACATAACCGGCAGCCAGCTTGTTGGATTTAACCAGCTTGTCGTCGATCAGAAGCCACGCTTTTCCTGTCGGCTGGGCTAGAACAGCAGCGGCAACAACGTCGCGCGGCTGAAGTTCATTGACAAAGCGATTGCCTTCATTGTTGACGAGGTACCCGCCGCGAGCTCTCATGGATTCAGAAATCAGAATGCCTTTAACAGGAACAACGGTCGGGTGGGCTTGAATCTCTCTCAAATCAACGAAAGTTGCACCAACGCCTTTGGCCAAGTCTAAACCTTCACCCAATGCACCCGGTTGGTTCGTTGTAGCAAAACCTTTGTATTCCGGCCTTAAAGAAGAAATCAGCTTGGCATTTGCGCCGAATCCGCCGGTTGCCAGAACAACAGCCTTGGCATCAATCGTGTAATCTTTCTTATCTTTGCCTTTTGTTTCAACCTTCACGCCGGAGATCTTGCCGTCTTTGGTCAAAAGCTCTGTGACCTGGTTAAGCGGACGAATTTCTATCGTCGGAATCTTCTTAGCTGTACCGTAAAGAACCTTCATCACAGACTGTCCGACTGCAGAACCGTCACAAGGTCCGTGACCACGGGCAGCTGTCTGTCCGCCGCCGCGGCCCATACGATGGCAGAAAGGAGCGCCTAAGGAGAGGAGCCAAGCTTCGGCGTCTTTGGCGTTCTCGGCTAGAGTCAGCGTCAGCTCAGGATTGTTGAGATAATGGCCGCCTTTCTGAGCATCCATACTCATACGCATAGCGGAATCGTTCATGATGCCGTGTTCAAGCTGTTGAAGCGTGCCTGCGGCATTCATACCACCCTCACTGCGGAGCGTATTTCCGCCGATGATCGGCATTTTTTCAAGAACAATAACTTTCTTGCCTTGCTGAGCGGCCATGATGGCGGCAGAGAGGCCGGCGCCGCCGGAACCGACGACAACAAGATCAGTTTCTTCAGCATTAACAATGCCGAGGGCCAGTGCAGAAACGAGTGCGATGCAGAGCTTCTTCATTTTTATCTCCTTAGTAGATATGAAATTCGTTAATTGAATTTTTGCGCATCGCAGTACTTAAGTACCCTGACAAATATCAAAAAAGAGCGTTTTCTTCGATGTGAGAGAGTAATCTCACTAATTCCGAAACTGTTTGTACCCCTAATTTATGGAGTCCTTTTTGACGATGAACCTCAATTGTTCTCGGTGAAAGTCCGAGGCGCTCGCTGACTTCTTTGTTAATCAGCCCTTTCGCAATCAGCGATAAGATTTGTTTTTCCCGAGAAGTCAGTGTCTGAAATCTCTTCTTTTCTTCCTCCTCCGAAATCGTCCAGCCTCTGTGAGTTTCGTCATATCGAACTGCTTTTGCCACGGCTGACAGAAGTCTCTCCTCGTTAATCGGCTTTTGAATGAAGTCGATGGCGCCGTCCTTCATCGCCTGGACGGCCATGTCCACATCGCCATGCCCTGTCAGAAAAATCACCGGAACCTCGTACTTTCTTTCACGCAGTCGATGGTACAGCTCCAGTCCGTTCATCTCCGGCATAGCGACATCAAGAATGAGACAGCCGATGAGAGAGGGTCGGTCTTCAACTAAAAATTCAGAGCCTTTCTCATAGGCCTCGACCGTCCATCCCTCGGACTCAAGGAGGAACTTCAGCGCTTTTCGGACGACTGCTTCATCGTCCACTATGCGAATAATCGGATTCGATATTGTCATTGTTCTGTCGTCTCCTCTGCCGGCAACCTAATTTCTACCCTCAACCCACCCGAAGCCGCCTGAGAAAAGAAAATCTTGCCACCGTGATTTTCAATAATGCTTCTGACAATCTGCAGACCTAGACCTAATCCGTCAGCTTTCGTTGAATTAGTCGGTTCTAAGAGTTTTTCAATCTTTTCTTTTTCAATGTGACCGTTGTCTTCGATTGCAATTAGCGCTTTGTTATCTTCTCGCTTAATCGTCAGAGCCACTTTCGGATTCAAGACTCCAAGTTCTTGAAGTGCCTGAGCCGCATTTCTCAAAAGGTTAATGATCACCAGCTCAAATTCGAGCGGGTTCACGATGATATAGACCGGTTGCTCTTGAGGGACCCAGACTTCAACTCTTTCTCCGCTCTGTCGTTTGAATTCTCGAACTGCTTTGTTAACGAGCTCGGAAACTTCCGAAGACACTCTTTCGCTGCGAGTGCCTTTGGCGTAGCTTCTGACTCGCTCAACAATGGCGGCAGCTAAGTCCGCATCCGTGCGAATCTCCGTCAAGGCTGTACCGAGCTTGTCTTCTGTCAATGTTCCCGAATCTTTAGCGCGCTGAAGCGTCCGAGCATAGAGCTTGATACCAGCGAGCGGCTGATTGAGTTCATGTGCGATCAGGCTGGAAATCTGCCCGACGACAGCCGCTCGCTGCATTTTCATCAGGCGTCGGTGCGCTTTTTGTGCTTCATTAAAACTCTTATTCTCACGTTTGAGCGATTCTTTGAGCTCCCTCGTCCTAATGTCCACCGTCCTTGAGACAATGAGAGAATGGATCAGCAAAAGAACAAAAGCAGCTAGGGCACTCAAGATCCAAAAGCGATATTCGACGATTCGCTGCCAAAACCATTCTTTACTAAACCGCTGATACGACCCGAGCCGCAGAGACTTCAGAAGATTGTCTACCGCGGTGTAGTCACTTGCAACGGACCAATACAAACCGATACCGACCGGTTTTTGTGCAATCAAACCTGCAGCCACCGCTGACAGGACTGCCGGTGGAACGGAAGGGTTCGAGCCAAAACTCCAGTTCGGATAAAGTCGTGTGGAGTGCAGGCAAATGTGGTCCGGATCGCTCTTAAGATTGATAAACTTGAGCTGATCCGTCGTAACAACCTTTCGATTAACCGCATCCTCGAGATAGCAGGCTCTCAAAATCCCCACATCAGCCTTGCCGTTCAAAACGTCTTTAATGATTTGATCGCGATTAAGACCGTAAAACTGAGTCGATCTAAAAAAGGTTTTAGGATCGTAACCGTCCGCGGCAATCTCGCCCATCGCGGCCAAATACATCCCGAAAGCAGTCGGGCGACCTGCCGCAGCACGTTTGTCCTTGAGGTCCGAAACGCTATTGATATCCGACCTGTCGGCCTTAACAATGAACAAAGAGCCTTCAGACCGATTCGGATTTTTAGAGAACGGTGAAGACGCTGTCAGCACATCACGAGCGCCTAGATCCTGATAGCGCCGAAAGGTTGCCGCAGTCGAAATGAAGAAATCCGCCTGATGGTCTTCGATCAGCCTTTCTAACTCCGGCAGCTCGACATACATAACCTTTAGCTTGGCCGGCTCCACGGCTCTCTCGACCGTCTTAATCGTTTGATTTACAAAAGCGGCATGCAGAAGCGGAGTAACGGCTGAGTTGATCGCAAACGCGTATTCCTTCGGTTCCTCAGCCTGCACATTGAGCAGAAGAAAACCGATTACTGCAGCGATCAGCCTAAGAATCTTATTCACGGTTCAACTTCATCGAACTAAGTCGTAGTTGTCTTCAACTTACCACAATTAAGTCAAACTCAAAATCCGTTTTCTCACTACTAAAACTGACACTCGGCTAAACACCCCTAATCCGCAAATTCAGATAAGGAAAAAATCAAAAAAATAATCCCGAGTTTGATCCCGGGATGTATGTGAACACTTACTTAATCTCTAAGTATTAGGATACTGTTGCTTTTGACCCTTTATCTCCGCAAAACGGAAGAATGCAGGTTTCGGCCTGCGCCAAAATCTTGGTCATCAGTTCACGGTTTTCAACCGGCGTAAAGATGTTGGAAATCGACATACCAAGGTACATGGCCATCACGCAGAGAATGCGGTACTGCCCTTCCTGGTCGTCCGGCGAGATGCCGCCCGCTTCCGAAATCATCTTCCGAAGACGTGCGCCGTTTTCCTTAATCTTTTCTTTTATCTCGGGATTGCGCGTGCACTCAGTCAGAATCGTCAGCATCAGTGAAGAGCGACGAGAATCAAAAATCGACTGACAACTCGGGTTCTTCTCTCCTGCGGACATCGCTGTCTTTAGAGCATCAAAAGTTTCCTGCCCCATCTTCAGCTGCACTGTCAACGCCAAAGCAGCTTTACTAGCATAGAAGTTGTAAAGATGAGGCGTACTGACGTTGGCCGCTTCTGCGATTTCATTCATGCTTGCCCCATGAAAGCCTTTATCTAAAAAGATGGCTTCCGCGGCACGCAAAATTCGATCGCGCTTTTCGCTGCATTTTTCTTCCTTACGCTCTTCAACTCTGGTTTCTCTGGTTTTAAGCATTTCCGCCTCCGCTCGAGACATGAACTGCCTGAGCCTGTTCAGCGGCAGCCGGAGCTTCCGTTTGAGCAGCTGCCCGAGTTTCAGGTTCAATGACAGAGCCGCCTCCGAGCACCTTATAGAGCATTACGCCGCTGGACAGGCGATTACTCTCGGCAGAAATGTAATTCGTCTGAGCAGCAACCATCTGTCTTTGGCTTTCCAGTACGGTCAGGAAGCCGTCAAGACCGTTCTTGTAGCGGCTCTGAGACAGACGGTAAGCCGTTTCCGTGGCGTTAACCAAATCCTTTAAGGCTGCGCACTGACGGTTCACCGTGCCGACAGTAGCAAGCGCATCACTTACCTCTGCAAAAGCATTCTGCACAGTCTTCTCATAAGTTGCGACCATGATCTTTTGCTGTGCCTCTGCCTGACGCAGGGTCGAAAGGTTCGCTCCGCCGGTAAAGATCGGGAGAGAAACGGAAGGTGCAAACGTCCAAAGGCCCGTACCGGCATCAAACAAGTCACTTAAGTGACGGGAAGAAGAACCGATGCCTGCCGTCAAAGAGATGCGCGGAAAAAAGTTGGCTCGAGCCACGCCGATGTTGGCATTCGCAGACATCAGATCATGTTCGGCAGCCTTAATGTCCGGACGGTTTAAGAGGATGTCACTGCTTAAGCCGGCAGGAGCAATCGCTCCGTAATTCGTAGCTTCTTCCAGATTGTTCGGCTCAAGATCCGCAGGAACTTGGGAGCCGACAACTAAATTCAGAGCATTCTGTGCCTGAGCCAAGCTACGTTCGTACTGCGCTACTGCAGCGCGAGCCGTGGCAACCGTCGTACGAGCCTGTTCTAGCTCCAGCAGAGAGCTCGCGCCCAAACGATAGCTGTCGGACATCAGCTTGAAGCTTTCTTCCTGACTTTGGAGCGTAATTTTCTGCAGACGGAGAAATTCTTTCTGAGCGCCTAAGTTAATCCAAGAAGTGGCGACCTGCGCAATCAGGGCGTTCTGTGCGGCGGCACGGTTTTCTTCAGCCGAGAAGAACTGCTGGAGAGCTGCTTCGCTCAGGCTTCTGACACGTCCGAAGAGATCCAGCTCCCAAGCCGTAGAAGCCAGGTTCGCCTGATACGTGTGAGAAACGTAGCTGCTGCCCGTCGCCGACATCATGCTTGGTGTTTTACCGGCATTTTCCTGCAAGCCGGCTGCCACGGACGGCATCAGCGCAGATCTCTGAATACCGTAGGCCGCTCTGGCCTTTTCGATATTGAGGATCGCAACTCTCAGATCGCGGTTGTTGGCAAGTGCCATCTCAACCACTTTCTTGGCTTTCGGGTTGGTGATGAAGACCTTCCAGTCGGGGAGCGGAGCGGCTGTGGTCATCACGTCCTTGTACGCTTCCCCGGTCGGGAAAGTTGCCGCGACCGGCGCGGCAGGTCTTTCATATTTGGGCGCCATCGTGCAGCCGGCACAGACGGCCAGAGAACAGGCAATAACCGTGAGTTTTAATGCCTTCATTTACTTATTCTCCTGCAGGGCTTCCTGCGGTTTTTTCTTTTTAATCTTATCGCCGAAAAGCTTAACAATGAGCACATAGAACAGCGGAACGAAGAAGATACAGAGGAAAGTACCTGTCAGCATACCGCCTAACACACCGATACCGATGGCGTTCTGTGCACCGGATCCGGCGCCGGTTGCCTTAGCAAGCGGAAGCACGCCGAGACCGAAGGCCAGAGAAGTCATCATAATCGGACGAATTCTCATGCGCACCGCGTGTGCTGCTGCATGGACAATGGACTCGCCCTTCTCATGCAGTTCTTTTGCGAATTCCACAATCAAAATCGCGTTCTTACTGACCAAACCGATGGTCGTCAGCAAACCGACCTGGAAGTACACGTCGTTGTTCATGCCGAAAGCACCCGTCATACCGAGCGCACCGATCACGCCCAGCGGCACAACCAAGATGACGGCGATCGGAATAGACCAGCTTTCATACAGAGCTGCCAAACACAAGAACACAATCAAGATAGACAGCGTATAGAGAGCGCCAGTCTGAGAACCGGCCTGCTGTTCCTGGAAGGAAATACCGTTCCAAGCGATACCGAAACCGTATGGAAGAGCCTTGGCGATTTCTTCCATCGCTAGCATCGCCTGACCGGTTGTAAACCCTGCGGCCGGAGCTCCTTGAATATTCACAGCGCCTAAGCCGTTGAAACGTTCCAGACGAGAGGAGCCGAACTTCCACTCTGTGGAGCAGAATGCTGAGAACGGAACCATTTCGCCTTTATCGTTGCGTACATACCAGCGATCCAGGTCTTCGGGACGCTGGCGGAATTTCTCGTCGCCCTGTACGTAAACCTGCTTGATACGGCCGCGGTCATAGAAGTCGTTGACGTAAGAAGAACCCCAAGCCGTCGACAGCGTGTCATTAATGGAAGCCACGCTGACGCCTAACGAGGCCGCCTTGGCAAAATCAATGTGCAGCTGCAGCTGCGGTGCGTCTTCTTTACCGTTCGGACGAACGTTGTAGAGCTGAGGATTGCTTCTGGCAGCACCCAGCACCTGGTTACGGGCCGCCATCAAGGCGTCGTGACCTTGACCACTCAAATCCTGCAGATACATATCAAAGCCGTCTGCCATACCGAGCTCGGGAACCGGAGGTAGAGCAAAGCCGAATACCATGGAATCCTTCCAGCTCATTAGCGTGCGGTTAGCACGAGCAGCCACAGCCTGTGCTTTCTGCTCAGGATTCGGACGTTCGCTCCAGTCTTTGAGTTTGACGAAGGCCATGGCGGAGTTCTGTCCCATACCGGCCAAGCTGAAGCCGACTACCGTCATGACGGACTGAACGGAATCCTTCTCTTCGTTGAGCATGTAGTCCTGCATACGTTTTACAACAGGCAGGATTTGCTCTCTGGTCGAGCCTTCCGGCAACTGAATCTGAACCATTAAAGATCCTTGGTCTTCATCCGGCATAAAAGCGGTCGGAACTTTCAGGAATCCGAAAACCACGCCGCCGATAATTACGCCGTAGATCACGATGAAGCGTTTCCAGCGTGCGGTCATATAGCCCACAGCGGAGGTTGCTCCTTCAGCGCCTTTGTTAAACCAGCGGTTGAACCAGCCGAAGAAGCCTTTCTCAGCCTTGTCGTGCTTGATCGGCTTAAGAATCGTGGCACAAAGTGCCGGTGTCAGCGTCAGGGCAACCAGGACGGACAGGCCCATCGCAGCCACAATCGTGACGGAGAACTGACGGTAAATCACACCGGTAGAGCCGCCGAAGAAAGCCATCGGAACGAACACGGCAGAAAGCACCATCGCAATACCGACCAGAGCGCCCGTAATCTGCGACATGGACTTCTCGGTAGCGTCATGCGGAGAAAGACGCTCTTGGTCCATCACACGCTCGACGTTTTCCACCACCACAATCGCGTCGTCCACCAGCAGACCGATCGCCAGCACCATGGCGAACATCGTCAGCATGTTGATGGAGTAGCCCATGGCGCCCAAGATACCGAAGGTGCCCAAGACCACCACCGGCACGGCAATCGTCGGAATCAGAGTTGCGCGGAAGTTCTGCAGGAACAGATACATCACGAGTACCACCAGCACGATAGCTTCGAGCAAGGTGTGGATCACGCCTTCAATAGAAATACGCACGAACGGTGTCGTGTCGAACGGAATCACATACTCATACTTCTCAGGGAAGAAATGAGACAGCTCTTCCATTTTTTTGTCGACTAAGTCCGAAGTCAGCAGCGCATTTGCGCCGGAGGCCAATTTAATCGCAAGACCGGCGGTCGGTTTGCCGTTAAAGAAGGCGGTGGCTTCGTACATCTTCGGGCCCTTTTCAATGCGGGCCACATCGCGTAGGAAAACCTGAGAGCCGTTCTCCTGAGTCTTCAAGAAGATAGCGCCGAATTGTTCAGGAGTTTCCAGCAAAGAGCTCGAGGTAATCACCGCGTTAAGCGCCGTTCCCTTAGCTGCAGGCAGGCCGCCCACCTGTCCGGAGGATATCTGCACGTTCTGCGTGGAGATCGCGGTCTTAATGTCTGCCGGAGTGAGAGAGAATTCGTGAAGTTTTTCTGGATCGAGCCAAATACGCATCGCAAAGGCCGAACCGAAGACTTCGACTTCTCCCACCCCGTCCACGCGACTCAGTGGTTCTTGAATACTGGAAACAAGATAGTCACCGAGCTCTGCCGAAGAAATCGAACCGTCCGTCGAGGTCAGACCGATCACCTTCAGGAAGCTTGCGGTCGTTTTAATAACCGTCACGCCTAAACGCTGAACCACTTCCGGCAGGGAAGACTGTGCCTGAGACAGACGGTTCTGCACCTGCACCTGAGCCATGTCAGGGTCGGTACCGGCTGCAAAGGTCAGCGTAATGTTGATTCGGCCGCTCGATTCACTGGTCGAACTCATATACAGATAACCATCCAAGCCGGTCATCTTTTGTTCAATGACCTGGACGACGGTATCTTCAATCGTCTTAGCAGAAGCACCCGGATAGGTCGCGGAGATGCTCACCTGAGGAGGCGCAATCTGCGGATACATGGAAACCGGCAGATTCAGAATCGAAAGCGTACCGGCCAGCATGATCACAATTGCGATCACCCAAGCAAAAATAGGTCGGTTAATAAAAAACTTTGCCATATCAACCTCTGAATTTACTGCTTAGAAGCCTTTGCCGCTTTGGCTTGTTCCTGCTCGGCCATTGTCGGAACGATCTGGACGGGAACTCCCGGGCGGATTCTCTGCAGACCTTCGATGACAACCTTTTCACCCGGCTTCAGACCCTCCTCAACAATCCAGTTCTGACCTTGTGTACGATGAGTCACTAAACGGCGGATAGCGATCTTTCCGTCTTCAACCACATACACATAGGGCGTGCCGTTGGCTTCGCGCATCACGGCTCGCTGCGGGACTAGCAAAGCTTTTTCCATCGTACCCTGAGGGAGTTCGGTACGAACAAACATACCCGGCAAAAGAATATTGTCGGGGTTCGGGAATTCGGCGCGCAGCGTAATGGTGCCTGTGCCCGGATCAACAGAAACCTCGGACAGCGTAAGCTCGCCCGTCTGAGGATACTTGGTTCCGTCTTCCATGATCAAAGTCACGGGAATAGCGCCGCCTTTGGTTTTAAGTTTGCCGGAAGCGATGTCTTTTTTAAGACTGAGAATTTCTTTACTTGACTGGGTCACGTCAACATAGATCGGATCCAGTGTCTGAACGACGGCCATGTTCTGGGCCTGATGTGCGGAAAGCAATGCGCCTGGTGTAACTAAAGAGCGGCCGATGCGCCCGCTGATCGGAGAACGTACGGTCGTGTAGTCCAGGTTGATCTGGGCGTTCTTTAATCCGGCTTCAGCAGCAGCCACCGCGGCCTGTGCCTGCTTGTATGCAGCCTGAGCGTCGTCGTTGTTTTGTTTACTGATTGCATTGGTTTTGACCAGCTGTGTATAGCGGTTTGCGGTCAGGCGGGTCTGATACAGCACGGCCTGAGCTCTCTGAAGCTCGGCTTTAGCGCTTGCCACTGCGGCTTCATAGACTGCCGGATCAATCTGATAAAGCGCTTGTCCTTCTTTGACTTCGCTTCCTTCCTTAAAGAGCCGTTTCTGCAGAATACCAGCGACCTGAGGACGGACATCAGCGACCAAATACGAAGCTGTGCGGCCCTGAAGCGTCGTCGTCATGTCTAACTCGGTCGGCTGAATTTCCGTGACGGAAACCTGAGGAGCTCGCTGAGCACCGGCTCCGGCCGGAGCACCGGTTGATTTCTGCGAGTCACATCCGCCGAACATAGTCACGGCAAAGCCCGCGGCAACACACAACGCCGCCTTCTTTAAGTCGTTCAATAACATGAAAAACCTCGAGATTTATTCCCAATTTATTCTGATTTGAGTGCGCTTTCTCGCCTGAGAAGCACAACGGACACAATTCTAGTTCAATTCTGAATGAACATTCATTCAGGAATTTACAATTTTCGATTGTTTAGCGAGCCAACAATGGAAAGTTGTAAAGGAGATTTACTTGCTAAGTATTTTCCATTACCGCTTTTTCGGAATACTTCCGTACTTCCGCCTCAAAAACAGAGATCTTCCGTTCCATCGCCTTCAGTCCGCTTTCCCAAAATTCAGGCTGAGTAATATCGATCTTGAAAAACTTTTTAAAAAGATCGTCGACAGACATACGTCCGCTGTTAAAGAGAAAGTCACTGTAAATTTTTGGGAACACTTCCGGCATTCGATGACGAATCTCAGATAATCCGTAGGCGCAAACCGTACCGAAGATATACGGGTAGTTGTAGAAGTAGTCGTCAATCTTGTAGAACTGACCGCGGTTGATCCAAAGATAGGGATCGATGCCGGCGGTACTCTCTCCGTACCAAGCCTGCCACGCCTCGGACAACAGATTAGAAATTTTGGTGACGGATAACACGCCTTTCCTTCGCTCTTCAAAGAAACTTCTTTCGAAATCGAAGCGCACACCCATGTTTATGACATAGTTCGAGATAAACGTGAGCTCCTGCCAAAGGGCTTCCAGCTTTTCTTCCGTTGAAGCTGCTTTTTCTTGGATTTCTTCAAAAAGTAGCAGCGCAAAGAAGTGTCCGGCAACTTCCATCAAAGCACGTGGAATCTTTCGCTCCTGCGCAGGTAGCTCTCTTTGCAACCAGAAGTGCCAGGCATGGCCGTACATGATGGCCTGTTGGCTCATGGAGGCGAATGATCCGAGATACGTCGAAAAAATTCTCGGCTCATTGAGCGACAAAATGCCTTGGAAGAATGCGCCGTTTTGTTTGCCCGGCAGCTGACGAACCTCAACCCAGCCTTTTTCGACGAACAATTCGAAGGTTTCCGGAATACGTTCGTCGAGCACCTTCCCGACTTCTTTAATCTTGTCGAGCGCCTCCTCGTAAGGAATATGAATTTCTCTTCTGAGCGGTGCGGGCGCATTAAGGTCCCAGACATCCATCGCACTCCTGCCGGTAAAGAGCGCACGGCTGATCACCGACTTTCGAAGCATGTGACGGTTAGCCCTCACCGCCGTCATCAATGCATCAACCGCTTCCGAGCTTACAGCATTTTGCCAATAAGCAGGCGCCATGAAGTCCATCTGAGCAAACTCGAAACCTTTCAGCCGGAAACCGGTGAGCATATTAAAAATGGATGCGTAGAGATAAGCGTTCTGCGAATAGTATTCGTTCAGCGCAGCAAAGGTCGACTGTCTTAATTTCGGATCTTCCGAAGTTTTAAGTACCGCAATGCACTGCGAGTGAGACTGATGTTTCGTCAAACCGTCCATCGTCCTCACCGTCGCCACCAAATGTGAATTCACCGAGTGATAAAGATCCGAGCAAGGAACAAAGTTCGAAGCTTTCAGCTCATAGAGGAGCTGCAGAGCACGGGGCGACAGTGAAAAAGACCAGCGGAAAGAAACACGCTCAAAGAGCCATTCCCACTTACTGAAATCCAGTTCCTTCCAAATCGGATCGCTCTTTTTTAACTCGGTCAAGCGATGAAAAAGACCGGTAATCAGCTCGTAATAGCGGGAATGAATTTCCCAAAGGCGGACGCGCTCTTTTGCAGCTTCCTGTTCTCTCGTATCAATCGCAGACAGGCATCGACAATAGCCGATCAAAGAATCCGTAAGGCTAAAAACCTCCGCTAGATGCTCCAAGGCAATGCTGATCGAAACCGCGTCTTTGGCGTTCGGCACAAGCCCCGAGAGAATATGAATATCCGCTTCCAACCGCTGACGGGCCTTTCGATATGCCTGAGAAGTCAGACCTCCGTAAGAAGATCGGAAGTCCCATGCCGGCATTTTATTTTTCAAAGATGGAGTCATATTGATTCGGAAACAGCGGTTGATTTTCCGAATCATTCTAATGAAAAAGAAAAGAGGCGGCCGTCCCCTCACAGGAGAGAAGCCAGCCGCCCGGGGAGGGTTTATTGGTTCGAGGTGTTGTGTTCTTTTATTTATCCGAGAAGGGGCTTAGTGGTTTCCGTACCGGCTAATGCAAGCGCGGTTAAGAGAACCAGCTGAGGTCCGAGCTCGGTCTTTTCCATGATGAAATGCTCTTTAAGCGTATGAGCCCCGATTCCCTTACCGCCAGAACACAGGCAAGTGGCGGGAATGTTGTGGCTCATCGGAGCATTCGCATCCGTGGAAGACATTGCATAGTTTGTCAGCTCAATGCCAAGTGTCTTCTGGGCGCTGCGAGCAGCCTGAAGAACCGGGCAGCTGTGCGGACGAAGTCCGCCCGGACGATTGCCGATCATGGTCTTGGTGAGCTTCAGACCATTTTCATCAGCAACACCCCACCGGGTATTTTCTTCTTTGATGGCCTTCTCGAAGGCGCCTAAAACTTCACTCTCTACGCGAAGCAGTTCGTCATTGGAAACGCTGCGGATATCCACGTCCACTTCGCAGTGAGCGGAAATCGTGTTGACCGTCGTACCGCCCTTGATCGTACCAATCGTGAAGGTGGTCTTGGGGTCTTCCGGAACTTTGATGTCGGCAATGATATTGCCGGCACGGCAAACGGCGTGAATGGCGCTCGGAGTCTTGCCGAAGTCAGCGAAAGAGTGTCCGCCTGTACCGTCCACGGCTAAACGCCAGCGGTGAGAACCGACTGCGCCGTAAAGGACGCGGCCGACGTCCGTACTGTCGATCGCGACAAAACCGTCAAGCTTGTTGTTAGCACAGAGATGCTTTGAGCCGCGAATATCGCCGTTGCCCTCTTCGCCGACGGTACCTACAAACCAGATATCGCCGACAGTGCGGATGTCTTCTTTTTTCAGAGCGCGAAGCACCTGAAGCAGCGCTCTTAAGCCCGAGCAATTGTCACCGATGCCGGGGGCACGGTAGATATTGCCTTCTTTTTTGACCTTGACGTCGGTTCCGGCCGGGAACACGGAGTCCATGTGGGCGCCGATGGCGAGAACCGGACCGTTGCCGGCACCCTTGCGGATACCGATAACGTTACCGATTTCATCGATATGAACATCGGTCAGACCGTACTGCTTCATGCGCTCTGCAACAGAAGCGGCTCTTTTCTCTTCGTGGAAAGTCGGAGCTTCAATTTCACAAAGCTCGATCTGTTCCTGCATAGCGACTTCAGTCTGGTCTTTAATGAAGGCCATAGCCGCTTCAACTTTGGGTTCTTTAGAGATTTCGGTAACGAGATCGAGAACTTTAGGATCTAATGCGGGAATATTTTTCATACCAGCGTGTTCCTATTAAATCAGGAAGTAAAGGGTGAGGACCATCACAACGGCTGCGGGCGCTGTTCTCTTCACAACTTCCACCGGAGAGACGCCTGCGATACCGGACAGGAGAATGATGCCGCCTGCAAGCGGAGAAGCCTGACGACCGATACCGGCTGCCATCATGGCAAGGTAACCCAGACCGTCAATGGTCATACCGAATGTCGGAGCGTGCGGAGTAACAGCTTCGTTGAAAGCGAAGGCTGCAGCGTCGCCGGAACCGGTTAACACGGCCAGTAAGAACGGACCGAAAGCACCGCCGATCTTGGCAACTTCGTTGGAATGAGTCAGGTACTGAACGAAAACTTCAATGACGCCTGCGGCACGTAAACCGGCGGCAAACACACCGGCGGCGATAATGATGCCGAGGATCTTGGCGTAGCCGTTGCCCATACCGGCGAAGAACTTCTTCGTGACTTCTTCAGGGTTGGAGCGAGTAACGACTAAAGCGTAGAACGTACCGATCAACATAGCGGTTGCAACGGACATCTTGAGCTGCGGGAACCAGATGGAAGCGCAAACCAGAAGAACGACCGGGACGATCGGAGCGATTGCGAACAGGATGTTCGGATGTTCGATTTCGTTGGAAGCCACTTCAACAGCTTCCTCAACAGCGGCTTTACCGCGCTTGAAGTCACCGAAAGCAAAGCAGGTCAGAGTAATCACAACGATGCTGATCAGAGCCATGGTAACGGTTGTCGTGGCATGAGCACCGATGAACTGCATGATTTCCATGGAAGCAAGCTTGGAGATGAACGGGTTGTGAGAAACGCCCGGGTTCAAATAAGCCGGCATCATGCAGCCGCCGACTGCGGCAGCAGCAATAGCGGGCTTGAACCCGCTTCTGATCATGATCGGGATCATTGTCGGGCCCACGGCAGCAGACAAACCGGCCATAGAGGGAATGGCAGTAGCGATCACACTGGTGACAATCATGCAGGAAGGAAGAAGGAACACGCCAAGCTTTTTCAGCGGTCTCATCAGAAGGCTAACCAGATGAACGTCGCATTTGGTCAGAGAAATCACTGCAGCAAAACCGAGCGCCGAGCAGATGGCGATGATCAGACTGCCGTTTGTCATCGATTTGTCGAACTGCTTGAAAGCGATCATCGGCTGAAGTGAGATGAAGGCCATCACAAAGCCGGATGTCAACAGAACGAGACGAGTTTCATAGCGCTTAATAAGGGCATAGACCGTTGCAATCACAACAACGATGGCGGCCCAGAAAGTCCATGTCATTTGGTTCTCCCAGAACAATAGGTTTAGAAAGAGTCATCGCCGATAATTCGGCCTTATATTTCTAGAAACGAATTTTACGTTCTGAGATAAATCGGATTCAGGCAACTAATAGTTATTACTTAATTATTAAGTAATTACTAGTTTATTTGTCATTCTTATTTTGGACAAATAAAGAAAATTTTAAGTTTTAAAAACTAATTCGATGAACTATATTAAGTAGTTTCTCCTACTTAATAAGTAAAACTACTTAAATATTTGTGGTTGTTTTGGAAAACCATTTCCTTTGAGTGGTTATTTTCTTCTCGTGGTACGACAATCCTCCGTAAAACTACTTATGCATTTAGAAAAGCACAAAAAAAAGGAGACCCTTCAGCCTCCTTTTTTGTGTGATGTGCACTTAAATCACTTTTCAGATTTTTGTGCTTCGGCTTCCCGCTTCGCTGGAGCTTCTTCCTTCGGCGCAACGATATCCTTCAGTTCGCGGCGAAGGATCTTGCCCACAGGTGTCTTTGGAATAGAGTCAACGAAAACAATTTCCTTCGGCATCTTGTAACCGGTAAGGTTCTGACGGCAGTAAGCCTTAACCTGTTCAACGGTCAGAGAGGGATCTTTCTTGACGATCACGGCCTTGACGCGTTCACCGGATTTTTCATTCGGAACACCAACCACACCACATTCCAAAATTTCCGGCATGCTCTGGAGCACGCCTTCAATTTCATTCGGGTAGACATTAAAGCCGCTGACCAAAATCATGTCCTTCTGGCGGTCGGTAATCGTAATACGGCCGTTGCTGTCCATATTGCCGATATCGCCCGTGCGCAGCCAGCCGTCACGCAGCACAGCCGCCGTTTCTTCCGGTTTGTCCCAATAACCGCGCATGACCTGCGGACCCTTCACGCAGATTTCGCCGGTATGTTCCGGAATTTCCTGCGGAGTTGTCCAGAAGCCAAGATCCTTGAACCCTTCGCCGCGGATAGAAACCACGGTAGATGGGAACGGGAAACCGACAGAGCCGTTCCACGGTGTATTCATCGGGTTGGCGGCAACGCCCGGAGAGCATTCGGTCAAACCGTAGGCCTCAATAATGTGGCCGCCGGTCACTTCCTTCCAGCGTTCGGCCACAGACTTCTGGACCTGTGTACCGCCGCCGACGGTGAGCTTCAGCATCTTGAAGTCAACCTGGTCAAATCCCGGTGTATTAAGCAGCCCGTTAAAGAGCGTGTTCACACCGCAGATCACGGTAAAGTGCTGTTTCTCGCATTCTTTGACCAAACCCTTCATATCGCGCGGGTTGGCAATCAGCACCATGCGGGCGCCCCACTGAAGGAAGCTACACAGAGCGGTCAGAGAAAAGATGTGATAGAGCGGAAGCGCTGTCATGACGACTTCGGTCTTCTTCTTGAAGTCGCCTGAAATCCAAACACCGGTCTGCTGCAGGTTAGCTAACACGTTGCGATGTGTGAGCATAGCGCCTTTGGCAATGCCGGTTGTACCGCCTGTGTACTGCAGAAGTGCAATATCGTAGCGGTCAAGCTTGACCGGGTTAAATGTCCTGGAAGCACCTTGGGCGAGAGCATCGCGGAAAGAGACGGAGTGTTCGAGATTGAACTCGGGCACCATCTTCTTGACTTTCTTCAGCATGAAGTTAACGAGCAGGCGCTTCGGAGCTGAAAGCAAATCACCCACCTGAGTCGTGATGACATGCTCAACCGGAGAGTCTTTTTGAATCTTTTCAAATGTCTTGGCAAAGTTCTCAATAATGATTAAGACCTTCGCACCTGAATCCTTCAGCTGACCGCCGAGCTCGCGGGCGGTGTAAAGCGGATTAACGTTAACGACGATAAGTCCAGCCTTCATGATGCCGAACAGACAGATCGGATACTGAAGAAGATTCGGCATCATCACGGCAACGCGGTCGCCCTGCTCTACGCCGGGCAACGACTGCAGATAAGAAGCAAACGCGGTCACTTTCTCATCAAATTCTTTGTACGTCATTGTCTTGCCCAGGCTCGTAAAGACCGGAGCATCACCGTACTCTTGACAGATCTTTTCCTGGAAATCCGGCAGTGATTCGTAAATATCCGGATTAATGGTCGCGGGCACGCCCTCAGGGTAGTGCTTGATCCATGGATATTCTTGAGTGTCTGTCATCTTTTTCTGTCCTAAAGAAAGCGTAACCCGCTAATTTTAGCGGGCCGCGCGATATAAAAACATTGAGAATTTGCCTGAGATTAAGCTTGGTGAGCAAGCTCGGAGATGTGTTTGGCGTACTGCTTCACATCATCCCAGTCGGTAAAGTCAATGCACATAGACGGGTCTGTCGGGCCGTTTGTGATCTTCATGATGAGCTGAATGCACTTCTTATCAAAGAGATTCAGGTGCGGATAGTCGATCTTGCCGGCAAAGCACTTAAGGTCTCTGGGACGCCACGGAGAGCGTTCAAGGAACTTCTGCATGTAGCGGTTGCCTTCAACGGTAGCCTTGAAAGGTGTGCGGGCAACGACGGTAACGTTGAACATCGCATTGGGTTTGCGGTCGAGTTCCGTGCAGTTGTTGCGAACAAATTCGTAAACGTTCGGATGATAAGTACCGTAGACCACGGGAAAGCCGCAGAGCACGAAATCATGCTTGCTCCAATCTACGCCTTCGCGAAGGGCTTCGGAAACCGGCATCACCGTCACGGTGTTTCCGAGTGCCTCGAGTTCGTCGGCAATAGTACGAACCATGCGGGCGGTATGGCCCATGCGAGAGTAATAAACGATAAGAATGTTCTTCATTAATTCCGCTCCGATCGCGTCCGGACCGACAAGGCCTTTCGCATCAATTTGTAATTTATTAAGTCGATTTTAGCAAAACCGCCTCGATTGGCTCATTTTTGTTAATGAGTTTACATATTTAGGCGCATTGTCAGGTAAAATCCGGTTTTTAAAACCCTGTTCCTATTGATTATTAGGAACTTTTACTCTTATATGGCTAAAGAAGACCTGATTGAAACAACTGCAACCGTTACCGAAGTTCTTCCGGACGCTCGCTACCGCGTCAAACTCGACAACGGCTATGAACTGATTGCCTACACAAACGGCAAAATGCGTAAGCATCACATCCGAATTCTCGCCGGCGATAAAGTTTCGCTGGAAATCTCCCCGTACGACATGACCAAAGGCCGTATCACCTTCCGTCATATCGAGGGTCGTCCTCCGGTTGCTACCGCCGGCGGAAAACGCAAGTAATCGATTCCACAAAAGAGGCTGTTGCAAAGCTCGATTTTTTGCCGAGTTTTGCCTCAGCCTTTTTTCTTTTGTGCGGATATGTCGACAAAAATCAATTTCATTATGCGACGACTTCGATCGTCTGATCCTTGAACTGGACTCTCTGTCCGGCGCGGATCTTGTGGCCACGTTCGGTGCAGACTTTCCCGTCTACATTCACTAAGCCGTCCTGGACGGCTTGTTTTGCTTCACCGCCGGTTCCGGTGAGTCCGGCTGCCTTCAGCAAATCTCCTAAGCGAATAAATTCGCCGTTCAATTCGAATTTCATTCCGATTTCCTTTTTTGATTTTCTCAGATGAAATGCATTGTATTCCTGCAAGGCATTTCTTTTATCACCGGTGCCGAATTCGAGGCCTCAGAAACGACAAACGCCCCGAAAGGCGTTTGTGTTTAATCCGTTTCTACTGAATTAGATGAGAGACAGGAAGCGAGTGATCATGCGAATGCGTTCTTCGACGGTGTCTAAGCGAAGGAATTCGCGGTCGCAGTGGAACTCGCCGCCGGCAGGGCCGCATCCGTCAATAACGGGAAGACCGGCTTCAGCCATGTGGTTGCCGTCGGAAGCACCGCCTGCGTCAACCCAGTCAATATCGAAGCCTTCGAGTTTGGCAGCTTCGGTGATCTGAGCAACGAGTTCTTTCGTTGCGTCGGACAGCGGCATAGAGTTGCTGTGGCTGACGCGTTCGATTGTCTGAGTTACGCCGGGAGCCCAAACGGCAGCAGCCAGTTTGTTGATGCCGTCGTCGAGATATTTGTCATCTTCGTTGTTCCAGTAGCGAGTGTCGAGCTTAACAACGCATTTTTCGGAAATGACGTTAGGAGCGCTGCCGCCTTCGATCACACCGGGGTTGACGGTTGTGCCTTTATCGACATCGGCCAGACCGGCAGCTGCCAAAGCAAAGCGCATAGCGGCGATGTTGGCGTTGGCTCCTTTGTACGGAGCGTTGCCGGCGTGGGAAGCTTTACCGTGGAAGGTAACGACGTAGTTCGTAGAACCTTTTCTGGAGCGAACGAGCTGGCCGCCTGCACGGGCTGCTTCAAAAACCAGAGCGCGGGAAGATTTGGCAGCGATGCCTTTGAGCCATGCGCTGGAAGCCTTGGAACCGGTTTCTTCGTCCGGGTTCAGAGCAACAGCGATGGAGAGTCTTTCCAGATCTTCAGGACGAGCAGCCTTCAGAGCGTAGTAGATGGCAAGAACGCCGCTCTTGCAGTCGCTGCAGCCGGGGCCGTAGGCGCGGTCGCCTTTCACGGTCAAAGGACGAGCAGCGGCAGTTCCGTCAGGGAAAACGGTGTCGAGGTGAGCGTTGAAGAGAACGTCATAGTGGTCAGCGTTAGGCTTGTTCGTAGCGAACAGACCGTTGCCGGCATTCGGACCTAAGTCAACGAGGTCGGCTTTGAATCCGATGGATTCGAGGTGGCCCTTCATAATCTTGGCGGCTTCGGTAACGCCGGCAATGTTTGCAGTGCCGCGGTCTTTGTTAACCAATTCGGCCAAGTCTTTCATGTAAGAGTCGAGAACTGACATTGATGTTTCCTCTTATTAAAGTTGCGTTAAACAGTTGAGCCCGAAGGCTTAACGATTTCCGCGATTGTAATGATTTGTGAGATTGAGATAAATGAGAATAAATACCGCTGGACAAACCTATTTTGATTACTCAATTCGAAAAAATTTTCTAATTTCGACGTCGTTTTTGTGCTGAGATAAGGAATACATTCGCATTCCACGTCAATTTTCACAATCTATTAAAAAATGATCGAAGGTCTGGTCCTTCTTCTCGTATTCCAACTTTTGGGAAACGTCGCCGAGATGTACTTTCATCTCCCGGTTCCCGGCTCGGTTCTGGGCATGTTCCTGCTGCTCGTTGCCTTGATTGCAAATGACCGTTTGGCTTCCTGGATTCGCCCGATTTCCTTAGTCCTGATTTCTTATCTTGCCGTGCTGTTTGTTCCGGCCGGTGTCGGCATCATGCTGCACATCGACCGCCTCAAAAATGAAGCCCTCCCGATCAGCGTATCTTTGATCGTCAGTACGATCCTGACCATCGCCGTAACCGCCTTAGTCATTAAGTATTCGACGATTTGGCTGCAGAAACGCAAAGAACAGAAGGAGGCGCGCCGTCAACTACCTCGGCCTTAAGGCCGAGGCTTAAAAAAGCCTCTAGTTGACTAGCCTCAGGCCGTCGTT
>ERZ772892.227-NODE-227-length-72019-cov-4.508212_pt1 | contig 72019 bp, 50 predicted proteins | sample MGYA00512126_ERZ772892 | MGnify/ENA primary metagenome ERZ772892 (study PRJEB29015, sample SAMEA2737697) | human gut metagenome | biome: human gut; feature: human-associated habitat; material: faeces | place: China | collected 2012 ... | reverse complement strand
ACCGTGATATACAGCCCGGCTCTCAAAAATGGTCACTACTAAAAAAGGGAATGAACTTTATTCGTGTTTTCATTCTACCTCAGTCCGCTTTCTTTATAAACAAATCAATGCCTACCGGATAATGATCCGACAAATAATCAGTATCACTCCCATTAAAGATGAAAGCATCCGTCACCTCTTTTGCCACCAACGGGGTAACTAAGATAAAGTCCAGTCGCTCACTTACCTGCTTGCGAATTTCTTTATGCCGAGAAAGATTCATTAAAATTGGAGAAGGAAAAGTCGTCCGTTTATCAGGTGCTACAAAAGAACGGCAAACATCAATCAGAGGCAAGGAGAGAAAACATGAGATAACAGAATAATCAAAATTCCCGTCCAATAAATTTGGATTCTGTCGCCCTTCCGTCAACAACCGGTAAGAATTCGTTTCCATATAATCGGCATCGGCAGGCGAGTGCGCATTCATATCCCCCATCAAAAGACACTTATCCAATGACTTCTCTTCTATATAGCGTACTATGTTTTTTGCTTCATCACGACGTTTGTCTGTGTTTTCCGGATTCAAATGAGTAACCAAGATATCATATCCGTACGTCTCCACGTGCAACAAGCCATGCCCGCAATTTTCAAGCATTTTTGTCTTCAAGCGGATCGGCTTTTTGGAAGTCACACCGACCGGATATCCGTTTTCCTTCAAAATAACAGTATAAGGATGCCCCCACTGCTGTGCCAATACAGACAAACTTTCCTGGGTAAAGCCGCATAATTCCTGCATAGCCAGGATTTCCGGGTCTTGTGACCTAATCCAAGAGACAAAGCGTTCTATGCGGTCTTCATCTTTCCCCCAATCAAAGCCATTAAAAATATTATACGAAATAACTCTTATTTTCTCATACTCAGGATTCCAATGGCGTTCATAAGCAGAGAACGTTTCATCCTGTCCCTTAGCAGGGGAAAAAGACAATAGCCCGAGCAAAATGCTACAAATTATAAGTTTCATGTTCATTCTTCCCATTTCTAGCTATCCTTATTGACCACTCCATGTTGGCGCTGCCCAGTCGGTTTACGGCGGGTCAAATTGTCACCCAAATCATCACGCATATTATTTGCTATCTTCATCAAGCGTTGTACCACTTCCGGATATTGCGAAATCACATCATAACGTTCGCCCGGATCACGGCGCAAATCATAAAGGACTGCTTTATGTATTTCTTTCATCGTCAACTTTCCAGGTTGCCCGTCATTACCGGGGACATATTCTTCGTAAGTAGCGTGTTTGTGGGGAAAGATCAATTTAAAAGTCCCATCTGTCACAGCTTCAAGATCATTCTGATTGAAATAATAGACAAAAGAAGTACGTGGGTTAACATCCTTTTCACCTTTAATCAAAGGCAATAAACTGACTCCGTCAATTTTATGCGAAGGGAGAGGAGACTGGCTGATGTCTGCAATCGTAGGAAACAGATCAATATTGGAAGCCAACTTATTACAACTTGTACCCGGCTGTATACGACCTTTCCAATACATCACACAGGGCACACGGTTACCTCCATCGAATGTCGTAGCCTTCGCTTCACGCAGTCCACCCGCCGAACCGGCATGGTTGCCGTAATTTGTCCAAGGTCCGTTGTCGGAAGTCAATATGACCAATGTATTTTCTTCCAATCCCTCTTCACGAAGCGTTTTAAGAACTTCTCCTACACTCCAGTCAATTTCCATCAATACATCTCCATAAAGCCCTTGCTCGCTTTTCCCCTTGAATTTGTCAGAAACTGCTAATGGCACGTGCGGCATGGAGTGCGCTAAATAAAGCAGGAAAGGATTATTCTTGTTCTTGCGGATAAAATTGACTGCGCGGATGGTATAGTCGGTTGTAAACTTTGTCTGGTCGGTATTATACCCTATCACTTTGTTTCCCTCGATGGTCGGCAGGTCAGGGAAATTAAATACTTCTCCTTGCTGGGGATGATAGGGCCACATATCATTCGAATAAGGCAAGCCGTAATACTCATCAAAACCATTCTGCAAAGGAAGGAACTGATGTGCATCGCCCAAGTGCCATTTCCCGAATATAGCCGTCTGATAGCCTTTCTGCTTTACCAATTCGCCCAGCGTCATTTCGTTTTCATGAATGCCATAAGGACTGTTCGGACCCGGTGCACCAGCAAACCCGATACGGTTCGGATAACATCCCGTAAGCAGTCCGGCACGAGAAGCCCCGCTGATCGGCTGCCCCGCTAAGAAATGGGTAAAGCGCATCCCTTCGGCCGCCATCCGGTCGATGTTCGGTGTCTTATACCCGAAGGCCCCGTTGAAAGAAAAATCACCGTACCCCACATCATCAAGGTTGATTACGACGAAGTTTACGGGCCGGGTAACCTGTGCCTCAACCGGGAAAACGGCACTAACCGCCCCTAATAAAAGTATCTGTTTCATACTATTCTATTCTTATAAAAAACATTTGTCAAAAGTTCGTCATTTTACCGGTAACGCGTTTCAGTTCCTCAAAACGCATCATCATCTTTCGCAACACATCCGGACGTTCCCGTGCCAAATTACGGGTTTGCCCCACATCCTCCTTGATATTATACAATTGATATTCAATAGAAAGCCGAGGATATGCCGGTATCATCACCCAGTCTTCCTGCCGGAACGCATAGTTGTAATACCCTTCAAGCACCAATTCTTCCCGCCCCCTATCACTTTTTCCCAAGAAAGCAGGCAAAGTGTTTTGGCTGTCGGTCTTATCGGAAACAGTTTCCCCGACCAAAGCAGCCAGCGACGCCAATAAATCCATTTGGCAAACGAAGGCATCAGACACGCCGGGTTTCACCACCGCCGGCCAACGCAACAAAAAAGGAATGCAAGTCCCCCCCGTGTACAGACTGCACTTTCCCCCCTTGTACGGGCCGGCTGGAAGATGGTCGCCTAACAATTCCTCAGCCTGGTCCCTGTATCCGTCATCCAATACCGGTCCGTTATCGCTGGTCAATATGACCAATGTGTTTTCCGTAAGTCCTAACTTATCCAGCTCTTTCAGAAATTCAGACACACACCAGTCCGCCTCCAGTATCACATCCCCTCTGGGGCCCATGCCTGATTTCCCGACAAAGCGTTCATTGGGCAGTCTGGGCACATGAGGCTGGTGCAAGCCGTAATAAAGGAAGAAAGGTTTGTCCTTGTTTTCACGGACGAACCCTTTAGCCTTTTCCAAAAACAATTCGGCCATATCCTCATCTTTCCACTGAGCAGCTTTACCTCCCTTTTGGAAGCCGATACGAGGCACACCGTTTACAATAGCCCCCGAATGCCCTACACTCGGATGCATCCGAAGCAACTCCGGATTGTCTTTTCCCGTGGGTTCACCCTCGAAATTCGTCTGATAGCTGACATAAAGAGGATCATCTTTCTGTAACCCCACACCTTTCCCGTTCTCTATGAAGATACAAGGGACCCGGTCATTCGTGGCTGCTTGCACAAAAGAATAGTCGTAACCAATCTCGTTGGGACCGGGGGTTACTTTTTGGTTCCAGTCCACATTGCCATTCCCCACTCCTAAATGCCATTTCCCTACCGTACCAGTCGTATAGCCCGCTTTTTTCATCACTTTTGGAATAGTAACTTGGTTTGTGCCAATGATCAAAGGGGCATTCCCCGGCAATATTTTAGCATCCGGATTCGTCCAAGGATATTTTCCAGTCAACAAGGAATAACGGCTGGGAGTCGATGTGGCAGCCGTGCAATACCCTTGCGTGAAGCGCAATCCTTCACGGGCAATCCTATCCATGCCCGGTGTCTGTATTTTCTGCGCACCATAACAACTCAAGTCTCCATATCCCAAATCATCCGCTTCTATGATAATGACATTGGGGTTCTCCGGTAGCTCCTGTCCCATTGATCCGAAGGGGATAATGCTACCAAAAGCTAATGCTTCAAATAAAAATAAATACTTCATTCCTAAACAAGATAAATAAGAACAACAAAATAACGCAAAAACCTCCTAAAGAATAAAAAACAAATTCTAAATAATCGTTTTCTGTTCACCAACTTTCATCTTCACCTCTTGTAGAGAACCATCAACAGGAGAATAATACCTAAAAAGTCCTCCCTTTTCTGCAAAGACCGACATATTTATCACTTCCCCATCCTTCATCGTTGCTGAAACCAAAAATGCGCCAAACGTCCTCAAATCCTTAAATGAAACATCTTTCCAACTTGACGGAATTGCTGGAAATACTCGAATACCCCCCGTATGACTTTGCAAAAGCATTTCTTGAATAGCTGCCGCACAAGCAAAATTGCCTTCCAAAGTAAAAGGACGATAAGTCAATCCTGAATAACCGGCTTTTAATTGATCACCATTCAAATGAAAACTATTAGGAGAGCAAAAGGCCTTTATAAATATATGCAGGTTTTCTACCACACCGTCGCCATCCAACAAACGGGCTTTCATATTCGCGAGCCAAGCATACGTGTAGCCACACCAACCTTGAGATCCCAACTCTTCCACATGTTTTACAGACTTGCTTATTAATTCTTTCTCCCTTTTGCCATGACTTATATCAATCAAACCGAGCGGATGAAATGCCAGCATGTGCGACAAATGCCGATGTGACACTCTCAACTTCGTGCCTGGAGCAATCATAAAACCGTTGTCATCAACAGCATAGTCCGGCCATCTTTCCAACATTGCTTCCCAACGTATCGCTTCTTCATCCAAGTGCAATTCTCTTGCCATTTCTGCGGCTGCGACATAGGTAAACCGAATATTAGCCAAGTCATAATTAGTGGTTTCCGTAAACCAAGCTTCTATTCTGTTATCATTTATCTCGGGAGAAGAAGAAATCGGTAGTTTGTACTTTCCTTTTTCTCCCAAGAGCGCAACATTCTCAAAAAAACGAGCGACTTCCTTTACCCAAGGATAAGCTCTACGGGCCAAAAAATCCGAATCCATGCTATATTTCCATTGCAAATAAAAATGATGAACCAACCATCCGGCCGCGGTAGGCGAATGAGAATAGGGGTTCCATCCTCCAATTGCACTTCCTTCCAATGTGGAAATACAAGGGACGTTCAATCCTTCAACTTTGAAAAACCGTTGGGTAAACGCTCGAGAATTATCCCTAATTTTCCAAAGCCAATCCGTAAATACGGAAGATTCTTCCAAATGATTTGAAGCATATCCGGGCCAATAGCTCAACTGCGTATTCAAGTCATTATGAAAATCACCTCTCCAAGGCGGGATCTGGCCATTGTCGGCCGTCCATACCGCCTGCAAACAAATAGGTGGAGCATCTTTTCTCGAAGCCGCCCCGAATTTATACATTTCCAGATACCATTGTTTTTCCAATATCGGATCTGGCAAACGAATCGCAGACTGGTTCCAATATGACAGCCACCACTTTTTATGCTCTTCCCAACTCTCTTGAAAACCAGACGACATTCCTTCATTCATGCATTCCAAAGCGCTTTTTCCCTCCGAATACCAAGTTCCTTCGGACACGATACAATAACGCCCTTCCAGTCTTTTTGGCGTCCCGCAATCCCAGTCAAGCACAATTTCATACGACACATCGCCCCATGCCTTTTGACAATAAGAACTGGTGTACGGAGAGACTTGCCGTATATCACCCAATTCATAATCCAAAGCTGTAAGTTGCGTATTGCCCTTATGCCGGCTACCTGCTACCTCATAAGCAGGAGTTTTCAACCGAGGCAGCACACTATCCGGTAAATCCTCAAACAAAAAACGGCCGCCTTTTTCATTCGCAGGGACAAAAATCCGTGCTTTTGCCCCATTCTTCCAACAGATTGAACAAGTTGCCGTAATCACATCCAAAATGACCTCATCAACCTCTCCCAAAGAAGAAATGTCAAATTCGATCGCCCCGGCTGGAATTTTCGTCGGAGCCGGATCTTTTGCAGTCCTGGCATCAATCATTTCCCACACCGGGAGAATATCCTTTTTCTTTACAACTTGGTCTGATACAAATTGATAAGAATAATCCGAAGATTCAAACTCTTTTACAGGACGCAAATCCCATAAATCGGCACGATCTATGGTGATCCTCAAATTCCCGTCTTTCTCCCAAATCAAAGCGCCGGTCAAGCCATTTCCCAACGGGATGGCTTCATCCCATACCTGAGGCAGTTTATCGAATTCAAGAACCTGCCTCTTGCTCCTTAGGTGTTCTCCCTGCTTACAGGAAGAACACCCAACCAAAAGCAAGATACATAGCACAGCAACCAAACATTTCACCGATCTCAAATTTATCAACATATTAAAATAAATCATACACTCTTTTATCAATCATTAATTCCCACCCCAAACTGCGTCTGTTGCCGTTCGACCTCTTTCACTTTCAGCTGGTTCAACTCCCGGCGAAGGCGTTCGTTCTCACGTTCCAGGTCGCTTTTGCCAGCAGGACCTTCCAAAGGGATGCAGATGGCTTTCCGCACTTCGAGTTCCCTTTGTGAATAGATCTCACGCTGCGGGTTTGCGATTGTCTCGAACTCCAGCACGCCTTCCAACGGGCGGGACTGGCCAGGGTTCTGCATCGTCGCCACGACTTTCACCTTTCCGACCTTGGCCGTGGACTGCACCAATACGGGTGCCGATCCCCAGACCACTTCCACCGGGTTGTTGCCTGCCACGTTTTCTCCGACTAACCGTCCTTCGCCTTCTATGCTGAAACGGATGACGGAATTGTTTAACCGCTTCACCGTCCCGCGCTTGTCCACGATCTCAGCGACTACGGTGACGACATCCGAGCCATCGGCCTTCAGAGGCACACCCTCGTTGTCCAACCGGAGGGTGATGCGGTCGGGCTGTCCGGAAGGATAACGCTTATGCGTCGCCACGACCTTGCCGCCGATCAGGCCTTCGGCCAACAAATAGGCATCATTTTGCTTGCCGGCACGCGCCATCGCTTTCCACTCCATGAAGTGGAAGGCGTCCTCGAATGTGATGATCGGCGAAGGCATCCCCTTGTGGTCCGGGTCTTTCTTATAGACATACTTCTTCCCTCCTTTGAACACGGTTAGCCGTACCTCATCACAATTGGAATAGACCGTCACGTCCTCCGGCGAAAAAGGCGTAAGCTCATGGGCGATGTAAATCATCGGCCCGTTATCGGCTACCAGATCGCTCTTCTCCGGCGAACGCTGCGACATGAACATATAATAAGAGGTTTTCGGCTGACGGAAGGCGTCCATCATCCCGCCATAGAAAGGATCGGCATGGTAGCCACGCTGGTGGTCAAACGAGTGCCAGAAGCAGGCGCCCACTATCTGATCGGGCTTCTGACAAATTGTTTCGTAACACAAAATAGGGAACTCCTTCAGATAAGAAGGCTTGGCATAATGTTCCGCTTGCAGCAACATCGGGACCTCGCCCCATCCACGCGCCACACGACTGTCGGAGTTCTGCGCGTTCCAGTCGTCCACATTGTCACCCCACTCGCGGATGAAATAGGTCTTGTCCGCTCGCAATTTAGACTCGATGGGGCGTAACAGCAAGGAATAATAATGGTCACCTGCCGCCCCGTGGTCGCAAGCCGCGATGCTGTAGGGATAGGGATACTCCTCTTCACAAATCTTCAAAGCGTTCTTTGCGAACTCATCCGGATAGTGCGTCTCGTTCAAGATCGGTTCCCAGAAAAACAAAGAGGCATGGTTGCGGTGGATGCGGACCATGTTGCGGATATCCGAATAGACCCGTTCGCCGAAAACTGGCTCCTTGTCATTCCAGAACTGCCAGCCCGGTACCTCCACCAAGGCGAACAGTCCCAGTTCATCGCAGGCGTCCATAAAGGCGGGGTCGATCACGTAATGCGTGCGGACCACCTTCATCCCCGCATCGCGCAGCTTCTTTGCATCGCGCCACTGCATGGAGTTGGGCAGTGCGTTCCCGAGGACGGCAAAATCCTGGTGGCGGTTCGTTCCCATCAATTTGCCCTCGTAACGTTTCCCGTTGATCCACAATCCATTGTCCTGTTTAAACTCGATGCTCCGGATACCGACTCTTTGGCGGTACCCGTCCACCACCTGCCTCTGCACATTCCGGACCCTGATGTCCAGGTCATACAGGTAAGGATCGTCCGGGCTCCACAAATGCGGTTTTTCCACCTTTACCGAACCGATGGCGTATGCCGCCTTTCCTTTCCCCACGGTTATCTTTTTCTCGACCTGCCGGATAACATTTCCCTGCTTGTCCTTCAGCTCGAAAGAGACGGAGACGCGCTCTCCCCTTGCCGAGCGGTTACGGATGTGGGCTTTCAAGTTGACGACCGCACTTTTTTCCGACACATCGGCAAAGGAGACGAACAGGCCGCCGCCCGCCACTTCGTCTTCATAATTCGCATTCGTGATGAACACATCATTGTGTGCCACCAACCAGCAGTCGCGGTAGATACCGCCGAAATAGGTGAAGTCCAGCATGTTCTGCGCCTTCCCGACGGGATAAAGCGGATCATCGCTATTGTCTGCCTTGACGGCAATCACATTTTCCTCTCCCCACTCCAGCGCATCCGTCACATCCACGATGACGGGCAGGTAGCCACCGTAAAACTTTTTCATCAACTTGCCGTTTACATACACCTCGCTTTTGCCCATGATGGCTTCGAAGTGCAGGAACAACTGTTTGCCTTGCAACTTCGCTTCCGGCGTAAAACGTTTGCGGTACCAGGCGATGCCTTGGTAGTTGGCACATCCGCTCGCCTCGACCGGCAGGTATTCCAGGCCGTGCGGCACGGAGACGACCTGCCAGGCCGAATCGTCGAAACCGACCGAATAGGGTTTCCCCTTTACATCTCCTTTCATGAATCGCCAGGCAAGGTTCATCGAATAGGCCTCACGTCCCGTATTGGGCAATTCGTAAAATCCTGCTGTTGAAAATTTTGTCACATCTATAGCAAATAAATTTGCTACATAAAGCAAACTAATTATTATAAAAAAATACTTCATTCTGTTGTTTGTTTTTCCATCATTTATAAATTAAAAGCCTCGAATCCTTTAAATCAGATCCGAGGCCTACTAAAAAATTTACTATCAATCCCAACCTGTGTTTTGGATCAAGTTTTCATTATTATCAATGGCCTCCTGTGGAACTGGGAATAAATACATCTTGTCTTCCCAGAAACGTTCTTCCATATATTTATGGTCCATATTTTCACTAACTGCTTTCAGCCGTGCGCCATAGACCTTTCCTTTACGCACCTTGTCGCCGATGTGCCAACGAATAATGTCAAAATAGCGTAACCCTTCAAAAGCCGTCTCAACTCTCCTCTCATGGCGCAGCTTTTCACGCAACACCGATTGTGAAGCCATTTCAATGGCGGGCATATTGACACGGGCACGAATCTGGTTGATCCATGAAACCGCTTCTGACAGATCTCGGTTCAATTCGATCAGCGCCTCGGCACGCATCAAGAGCACGTCGCCGTAGCGCAAAATCGTCATGTTCTTGTCCGCCCGGGTGCGATCAGCATATTCGCCACGCATATCCACCCATTTCTGGCACATATATCCGGTCATGTGCGTTTCCTTCTGCACGTAATCCGCCGTGTTGGGGTCGTCTACGCCATAATAGCAACGCACAGTGCCATCTACCACCCATTGCTTGAAGGGCCAAACGATCGTGGCATCCAAGCGCGGATCGCGGAAGTCAAACTCACCACGGTGAGTTTCTGTCTCGGCATCAAGGCGTTTCTGATGGAATTCGCACCCCAAAGCCTCGCAATCGACAACGGAGTGCCCGTTCAAGCATTCATACTCTTCCACCAGTTCATTCAGGGCCAATACGTGCGACCAACCGCCATAAACGCCTGAAGCATACGAAAGGTTGCGATTCAAGTCATGTACAGACAGAGGAGAACTGTACTGCCGCTCGAAGATGACCTCTTTGTTTGCTCCGTCGGATTGCGGGCGGAACAATTCATCATAATCTTCATGTAGCGCGTAATCGCCGGACTTGATTACCTTGTCGGTATATTCCAATACCTTTTCATACTCCTTTTCATACAAGTAAACACGCGAAAGGAATGCATTCACCACCTGTTCATTCACTCGTCCGGTTTCGTTGACCTCAACGGCATTGATGTTCGGAAGGACATAGTTCTCCAATTCATCCAATACGAAAGACAACACCTCTGCACGGGGCTGACGGGAGGTCTCACGTGATTCGGATACGGTCAATGTCTTCTTGATCAAAGGGATGTCTCCGAACAAAAACAACATACGATGGTAAACAAACGCTCGAATGAAACGCACTTCCGAGGTATAGCGCAAATATTCTGCTTCTGAAATATTATCCTTCGCTTTTTCCAGGCCTTCCAATATGTAATTGAGCTTGGCAATATCGGAATAATTCCATTGGTTCTTTACGATCTCGCTTTGGGTCGTATGCGTCCCGTTGCCAATTTGTTTGTATTTTCCGTCACGGTGAATCGCATTGTCGCTGAGACAATCCCATAAGGCGACTCCCTCTGTGTTATAAATATGTTGATACGCTCCTTTTACCATCATTTCCGCTTGGTTTTTGTCGCTCCACCATTGCTCTTCCGAAATCTGGTCCAACGGAGGGGTCGTCAAAAAGCTGTCACACGAAACTAAGCACAACAAACAAGCAACCACATATAGATATTTCTTCATTGTTTTCATCTTTCCTTACTTTTAAAATTGAACATTCAAACCAAATGAATAGGTACGGGCAAACGGATAGGCCCATGCATTAGATGCTTCCGGATCCATTCCCGGCACGAAATCAGAGATCGTGAACAAGTTGTTTGCCGTAAAATAAAAACGAATACGACTAAAACCTGTCGAAGACAAGATCTTACGCGGGATAGTATAACCCAACGTCAAGTTCTTCATACGCAGGTAACCGGCATTGATCATCCAATAATCAGATTGCTCATAGTTATGCGAACCATCATCTTTATTCAGAATACGTGGATACTTGGCATCCGTATTCTGTGGTGTCCAATAATCTAATTGGTGCTCAAAGATCGTCGCGTCGTTCAGTGGACGGACAAAATTATCTTTCACAATCCGATCTCTCTGACCAATTCCTTGGAAAAACATTCCCAAGTCGAAATTCTTGTAATCGAACGAAAGGTTCAAACCATATAAGAAATGTGGGGTCGGGTCACCCAATACGACACGGTCGTTCGCATCAATCTTGTGATCACCGTTCTGGTCTTTGTAGCGGATGTCACCAGCTGCCGTTTTCGAATTCTGGAACGGAGCATCCGCCACTTCCTTGTCAGACTGGAACAAGCCCATCGCTTCATATCCGTAGATGGAGTTGAATGGCAGGCCGACTTCCGTATAAGTGGTTGAACCTTTCCACGGACCTGTATCCCCCAAGTCCACGACCTTGCTGCGGTTATCCGACAAGTTGGCGGTAATGCTGTATCCAAAATCGTTCACCCGGTCACTCCAACCCAATGACAATTCCCACCCTTTATTCCGGACCTGTCCTACATTCACATTAGGCTTTCCAAATCCATACTCCAACGGAACCGGCATTGCCAGTAAGATGTCTTTCGTATTCTTAACATAATATTCCCCCGTGAAGCTCAAACGGCTGCCCAACAAGCGGGCATCCACACCGACGTTGAACATATCCGAATGTTCCCAAGTCAGTTCCGTGTTACCGATTGTTTTCAAATTGGCGATCTGCTGATATGAGTTATTTAGGATTAAGCCACCTGTCGATACTAACGTATAGCTCGGATACAAGCCCAATCCATTCGCATTACCAGTCTGTCCCCAAGAAAGACGGATTTTCATATCATCCAACCAATTGTGCGTTCCTTCCATAAAAGATTCCTGCGAAAGTCTCCAAGCAGCGGCCACAGAGGGAAACGTAGACCAACGGCTTCCTTTTGCAAAACGAGAAGAGGCATCCGAACGCATACTCAACGACAGGATGTATTTGTTGTCGTAATCATAGTTGATACGACCGATAAAAGAGGCCAACGCCCAATGCTGACCATTACCGTCATTACTCCAATTGTCTTTTGGACCAGGGTTCAATTCCCAAATAAGGTCGGTCGGGTAACCCGACCGAGCACCTTTCAGCCAGTCACTGTCTTCACTCTCTTGCTGGTAACCGGCCAAGATATCCAGGTTGTGAACGCCGAAACTCTTCTTGTAATTCAGCAATGCCTGCAAATTGTAGTAGTTATTTTGGTCTCTACGGTCAGAGAAACTATTTTCGCCTTTTTCGAAGACTTCCTGTGTGAAAAAGTTCTTGTAGACCAATTTACGGACATGAGACTCTTCGCCTTTGAACGTGTATTTCACATTGGCAATCCCTGTGAACGTCAAGCCTTCGATGATCTCATAGTTCAACTTGAAAAGTCCAGATGCTTCGTGGCGGTTTGTGAATTTCTGTCCGCCCTCATAGAGTGATACCAATGGATTGGTGACAAAACCGGCGTTGTAGCCATAAGTACCGTCCGTATAATAAGCCACCATTGTTGGATCGGAACCGATAATCTGTTTATAGATGTCCGATTGATTATTTAATGCCTCCATATCCCTCAATTGATAGCGCATATCAAAAGAAATATCTAATTTCTTGCTAATATGGATATCCGTACTTGAGCGGACATTGAATACGTTCTGCTGTGTCATCGGGAAAATACCGGTCTGGTGATCCACACCTGCACTTACTAAGTATTTCACTTTCTCCGTACCTCCGGAAGCCTCAATGCCATGACGGGTTGTCACACTGTTTTGGATAGCCAAGTCTAACCAGTCCGTGTTCGGATAGCGATTTGGATCTGTACCGCTTTCATAACCAGCAATCTGTTCGTCCGTATAAATCGGGTTTTGATTCATGTTTGCTGCCGCTTCATTCATGATACGTGCATACTGTGCAGAACTGATTGTCTCGGGCATATGCATCGGCGTATTCACACCTACGGAACCATTATAACGGAAGGTTGGTTTGCCTTCTTTTCCTCTTTTTGTCGTGATCAACAAAACACCGTTGGCAGCCCGCGACCCGTAGATGGCAGACGAAGCGGCATCTTTCAAAACGTTGATACTCTCAATGTCTTCTGGATTCAGGAAGTTGAAATCGGCAGGTACACCATCCACCAATACCAACGGAGCTGTCGAGTTGTCTGCTTTCAACACAGAAGAACCACGTAATTGGAGAGACGGAGATTCGCCCGGAGCCGCTTTACCGGTCACCATCAAACCCGGCACCTGCCCTTGCAGGGCTTCCCCAACGGTCTGGACTGGGCGGTTCTGTAATGTTTCCGCCTTGACTGTCGTAACCGCCGTCGCGATATTACCCTTTCGCTGCGTACCGTAACCGACCACAACCACTTCATCCAAACTCTGTGAATCTTCCTTTAAAACAAGATCCCATTTTTTCTGACTCTTCACTGATAATTGTTGTTCGACATAACCAATATAAGAAACGATCAAAATAGCATCTTCTGAAGAAACTATAAGCGAAAATTTCCCATCAATATCCGTTACCGTTCCATTGGTCGTCCCTTTTTCAACGACATTCGCACCGATAACCGGCAGACCGATCTCGTCCACGATTACCCCAGTAATCGTCTTTCCTACCTGCTTGGTAACGGAAGCAATTTTCTTTTCATTCCGTTTTGTTAATACAATATAATCATCCTCGAAAACATACGTGATTCCCGAACCTTTGAAAATACGACTCAAACAATCAGCAACGGAACTATTTCCGGTTTCCAACGAAACCGTTTTGTTCGCATCCACTTCTCGTTTGTTATACACAAACATATATCCTGTCTCTTCTTCAACTTGCTCAATGAAGTTTCCGATTGTCATATGGGAATTAGTGATGTTTACTTTTGCCGTCTGTGCGTCCAAATCTGCCGCATAGGTAACAAAGGCACAGGCGAATAATCCTAAAGTTGACAATTTCATAATATTAAAATATTTCTTAAGGTGTTTCCTTTTCCTTAATAAACGTACAGGCAAAGTATATTTTTTCATACTTTTGTAAATTAAATGTTTAATACTTTTTCGACTAAAGGTGTTAGATTTGGCCGATCGGTGCGGGAACACCGATCGGCTTTTTATATAAAAAGATTTTTGTTCAATTCATAGGCATTATCTATTTTAAGTTATACATGTTTTTCCTGATATTTGATTAGTTTAACCCTTCATATTTCAAATACCACTATCCTATCTTTAATATTTAACACATATTAATATTGTTACTTTATGGCATGGTCTGCTTCCAACCTTTTTCCATTCCACGCCTTTTTCCCTGTCCAGTCGGCATAAGGCAAAGACCAAAAGCCATCAGTTTCGGGAAGCCCCAACGGAAGAAAACCGGAAGTGCACAAATAAACACTCCCCGTATTGATATAGTATTCTGAAATCTGGATCTGATCGCCTCCATTAAAACCAACACGAAGCCAACCTTGCTCATCAAAGTTGGCAGAAGAAGCGAACATATTACGTATAACAGCCGTCAGCGCACAGCGCACTTGTGCCGCCTGCATAGGAGAAGGCAATATATGCATCAACGCTGCCTGCCCCAAAGCATGGAAAGCGCCAGTCCGGTAAACAATAGAACGTCCAACAACCGGAAATGTGCCCTCTGGAGAGATAAAACGTTCAAGCTGGGCAGCATAACGACCATGTCGCAACAATTGCTCATCTAAAAAAACGGCTCCCTCCAAATTGTGTTTCCGCATGACAACCAAGACATCCGTTAACATTGGATGGATCACAAAACTATTGTAATAATCCATGTGGAACTTAGGACCATCACCATAAATCGCATCCCCTTTATACCATTGATCTCGGAACTTAAACACCCCATACGTCAGCCGCTGCATATCACATTCACCAGTAAACTCCAATAATGCAGCTTCAACCATAGAGGCAAACAACAGCCAATTGTTCTCGTTAGGCTTTATGTTCCGGCTTCGTTTCAACTCCACTACCATCCTTTCACGGGTCATTTCATCCATATTCCCCCACAATTGCCGGGGAGCACGTAACAAGCCTTGTGCCAAAAATGCCGCATCGACCAAAGGCTGATGAGGTTCGCCAAAAATTAAATAGTCGGGAGACTTCGGGTCGACTGCATTCTTCAAACCTTTCAAGGTCAATTCAATATACTTTTCACGAAGTTGTCCTTCCCAAGTCCCGTCCGATCCCAACTCCAACCAAGGAGCGATACCGCAAACCAAACGTCCGACCGCCTCCAAATGGGAATACTTACCACGGCCTTTATCCAAAGACTCATAAGGCATATTTTGCCTTAATGTCCCATTCGCTAGATTATTCAAAACTGGGTCGGCAATCTTCGTCAACACTTCAATCCAGAACCGACGGTCTTCACTGCCAGTCGGGAGCACATTCTTTGACTGCGCTTGCAAAACAGGAATATGACAAATCGCAAATAAAACCAAACTCAATACGATCTTTTTCATACGGAAATTCATTTTTCAGCCAACAATTTCTTCATGCGCATCAAAGCTTCTACATAATAATAATCGGCATAGGTGAGCGGTACATCCACCTCTATGTCTCCCTTGAAATGGCCGGTAGAGTGCATCAATACGAAATTGCAATTTTCTCCCTTCTCCGCCAGATAAACCGGTGAAGTGAGCGAACGTATCTGCTGTTCCGCCAAATCCCAGCATTTCTGACCGAATGCGTCGTGATTGACTGTGCTCAACTCGACCAATGCAGATGCGATAATTGCCGCCGCCGAAGCATCACGCGTCGTATTAGGGATTTCCGGCATGTCAAAATCCCAATAAGGCACTTTGTCTTCCGGCATATTCGGATGTCCCATCAAATAGGCGGCAATCTTATTGGCCCATTCGAGATATTCCTTTTTGCCCGTTTCCCGATACATCATGGTGTAGCCGTACAAGGCCCACGCCTGTCCTCTCGACCAAGCAGATTCGTCAGCCCAGCCTTGATGTGTCTGCTTCACATGGGGCAATCCGCTTATGGTATCGTACGACACGACATGATAGCAACTATAATCTGGTCGGAAATGATGCTCCATCGTTTTGTCTGCATGGCAGACCGCAATCTTCCGGAATCTGTCGTCGTCAGTCAAGCGGGAAACGACCGTCAGAAATTCCAAATTCATCATATTATCGATGATGACCGGATATTGCCACTTCTGCTTGTTGAAATCCCAAGAACGGATAAGGCCAATGTGCTCCTTGTAACGGGTAGCCAAGGAATGTGCCCCCGTCACCATGACCTCCTTGTATGCCGGGTTTTGCGTCAGCCGGTATCCATTACCGAAACTGCAATTCAGCATGAAGCCGACATCATGGTTGCTGGTCACATTCTTCGCTGGTTCCACGCGGGCCGTATAGAGTTCGGCATAGCGCTTCAATTCGGGTATTGGTGTGTTCTCATACAAATACCAAAGCTCGCCGGGATAAAAGCCAGAACACCACCAGCCATACCCACTCGTTTCCAACTGTCCATCTTTGATGGACTTCGGCAGTTTGCCGTCCTTTGCTTCCAACTCTTTTGCCATCAACAAGGCCTGTTCTGTAGCCCTTGCCAATCCTTTTTCAACTACCACTTCGAGTGGTTCCTCTTTTGTCCCGCAGGAAAAAAAGAGTACGATCACCATCGTCAAGGCAGAAACCCTGACCATACTACTCCTGTTTTTCATGTTCCAACTTAGATATTAATGTAAGACTATCTGATTTTTATCGTCATCCTTCGTATACTTGAACGGATATACAATCTGAAGTTTCTGCAAAATGCTTTCCAAACCATCCCGTTGCCTGAATTTACCGGTATAGCGAAAGTTTCCGAGTTTCGTGTTTTTCACGATGATCGACACATCATAATAGAGTTCCAGCTTCTTAATGATATCTGTCAGCAACATATCATCAAAGATAAAGACACCCTCCTTCCATGCCATAAAATCTGTATTCTCGAATGAGGAGACTTTGGAGGAATGATCCGAAACAACGATCTGCTGCCGAGGTTGCAAAGCATAGCTGCTATTCCTGTTATGCACACAAGAAACAGAAACAGATCCTTCGACCAGTGAAGCTACAAAATATTCTTCCGTATCGTAAGCATTTACGTTGAACTTCGTTCCGGTGACCTGAATATCCATTTTGTTTGTCTTGACCACAAAAGGATTCCCTGCTGCTTTCTCCACTTCGAAAAAGGCTTCACCATGCAGCTCGACCTCCCGTTTTTTGGGGTCGAAACGTTCAGGATAACGCAAGATGGTGTTGGCATTTAACCAGACTTCAGTACCGTCGGCAAGCAAGACTTTGGCACGCTGACCGGCCGGAGTCGAAAACTCCTGATAACGGACAAGCTCTTCCTCTTTGTTTCCCGCATAATTCATTAGCAGATAAGTCGACAAGACGGAAAAGAGCATAATCGCAGCATAACCCGCCACTTTACGCAGACTAAATAGCAACGCACGTTTCTTCCGCATACCGACAAATAAGCGATATTGCCTGTCCGAAGCAGCCCCATCCTCATTCGCCATAGAAATAAGCACAGACAGATTTTGTATCCCGGCCGCTTCTTTCCTAAGCTCTTTATTTTCTTTCAATTGCTGAAAAAGTATTCGTCTTTCTTCTGCTGAAATGTCTCCTGCCAAATATTTTGATAACAGATCGTACATACTTTCTTTTGTCATTATACATTAAGTTAAACCCTCACCGCGGAACGTACCACTATACCCCAGTTCAAAATAAACATTAATTAACTAGAAACAACAATAATGGCAAATAGTCTTTCAGTGCCACACGTAACTTTTTGAGAGCTGTAACCATCTGGTTCTCTACCGTATTCACGGAGATTCCAAGCTCGTCTGATATTTCCTTGTATTTAAGCCCTTCGATGCGGCTTTTGATAAAAATTTCGCGGCAACGTTCAGGTAACGTGTCAAGAGCACGCCGGATAATCTCCTGCAACTCCTCTTCCGACTGGTAGGAATAGTCGAACGCTTCCAAAGCATACAGTTTAAATCCCAGCTCCTCTTTCATCTGACTATTATATTCTTCTTCAATTAGCTTATGGCGCAGGAAGTTCAGGCAGCGATTTTTCACCAATGTAAACAGATAAGTCGTAAGCGTAAAAGATATCTCGATTTCCTCCTTTCTTTCCCAAAGTGTAAGAAACACATCGTGCACGATATTCTCCGCATCTTCGTTTGCCGGAACATAGTTCTTGGCAAAAGCAAACATTTTCGGATAATACAGCTTATATAGTTTCTCAAAATCTTTTTTAAGGTATAACATATCGGTTAAATTTTATCTTTTCAGCAAAAATAGTATATTATTTTAGAGTTCAAAATATGCCTACAAAACAATCTTATTCAGATCCACGTTTTTTGCCCAAAAATAAGATTGTACAAGAACAAATGTAATTTGTTCAATCATGTAACATAGGCAAAAACTATTTTTGGAGCTATAGAAGTTGTTTTTGCTATGTTGACAGACATGAAAATTGATAAAGATGCTTGTTCTCCTGATTCTAGTACGAAAAAGCAGACCGACAATGTGGGGTCGACTGATGAATCTTTGTGGGTACATTATTTAAATGGGGATAAACATGCCTTTGACCAATTATATAGGCGATACTATTCATTACTGTTGCATTATGGATGTAAATTTTCACAGGATCAGGAACTGGTTCAAGATTGTATCCAGGATTTATTTATGGAATTGATGTTGAAATCTAAAAACTTATCAGTTCCTCTTTCGGTAAAGGCGTATGTGCTTAGATCTTTTCGTAACAATTTGTTAAAATCATTAGAGAAGGAAGGTAAACGCTATGATTTTGTCTTGGTCGATGATATACCGGAAATGTTGCATACTGCAACGGAAGAAAAGGATTCTTTTAAAGATGATTTAAAGGATCTGTTATTGGCATATCAAAAATTGTCAGTTAAACAAAAAGAAGTATTGTACCTTTTTTATGTAAAGGGGTTATCTCATAAAGAAATATCTAATATATTGTATATCAATTATCAATCAAGTAAAAACAGATTGTGCCAATCACTCGTACAGTTGCGTAAATTATTTTTCCAGATAAAAAAATAAATTTTTTCAGTATTCGACAAGTACCTTTTCCTTTTTTTCTCTCTATAATAATAGAAAGATGTAAAAAGGATATGCATAAATCAGAAAATAAGATACGAAAAACAATTTTCAAAAATGCCGGACAAGCATTAATTGAAAGTATACAGGATATGGAGAAAACAGATCCACAAAAAATTGAAGATTCTTTGTCGGAACTGAAGGCTAAATATGTCCTGAAAAAACAATCCAAAAGGAGATTTATTTATTTATCTTCTGTAGTAGCTGTATCATTTTTGATACTATCCTTATCGATAAGTTATTTTTATTCTTCCGATTTGTCAAAACAAGATGTTTTAGTGATATCAATGCTGAATGATAGTATACCGGAAGAGAATCGGGAGATAACCTTGATTACCCAAAATGATCGAATGGAACTTTCTGATGGAGTTTCTTTGGAATACAAGGAAAAAAGTCTGCAAGTAAATAAAGAAAAGACCCTAAAAGAGACTTTGGATCCTATTAAACAGAATATTAATCATATTATTGTTCCTAAAGGGAAAAGGGCTACCATAACTTTTTCTGATGGTACATTTATGTACGTTAATTCTGGAAGCCATGTTATTTATCCTACCGAATTTGAGAAAGAAAAAAGAGAAATCCTTGTAGAAGGGGAAGTATTTTTGGAAGTAGCGAAAGATTCCCGACGACCTTTTTTTGTGAAAACAAAAGATTTATGTGTACAAGTATTGGGTACGACTTTTAATGTCTCTGCCTACAAAGACGATGAAATAGCTTCTGTCGTGTTAGTTGAAGGAAGTGTGGCGGTTAACAACAATAAGAAGAAGACTATAATTTCTCCAAATGAGAAATATTCTATTGCAAAAGGGATCTCGACTGTGAATGTCGTGGATGTAAATGAATATATTTCATGGAAAGATTATATCATGTTACTTTCAGAACATAAAGCGGGGGAAGTATTTAAACGTTTGTCACGTTATTATGGTATCCATATCGATTATGAGCAACAAATTGCTTTATTACCGGTTTCCGGAAAATTGGATTTAAAAAGTGGAATAAGTAATTCTTTAAATATTCTTACGGAGTTACTGGATATTAAATATGAAATCAATCCGGATGGAAGTATTCGGTTTTTTCAATAAAAAAGGACAGAGAAGATGACCGGGAATATTCCGGATTGCAGCAATCTTGTTACTTCCCGTCCGGAATGGCCTGGAATGCGGGAAGATGTATTATAATATGGAAATAAAAAATGATAGATGAAACAGAATAAAAAAAGAGTATTCATAACCTTATTGGTTTGTGGTTTATCCACCTTGTGCAAAGGAAACGGTTCGGCTTTGTCGCATGGAGTGGAGAACCGGGTGGACTGGAAAGATTTTTTGTCGCGCCATGATTTGGTCTGGGAAAAAACACCACGCAGTTATTTTGATGCCCCCTTTGTCGGTAATGGACTATTAGGTGCCATGTTGTATATGCCCGAAGGGGAGGCTTTGCGTTTGGATGTGGGAAGTACGGAAGTAGTGGAACGGCGCGATACAGAAGCTCGCAGCATTGTGGATAATGGACGTCTTCCGGTAGGATATTTCGAGTTTGCCTCGACTTATCCGGTTGATCGGGCGACAGGACGGTTGGATTTGTATAATGCACAGGCACGCTTTGATTTACATACGAAAAAGAAACAGTCTTTGCAGCTGGACTTGAAAGTTTTGCGAAACAGGGATGTGATTGTCCTTGAATATGAGTCTCCAGCAGATGCGGACGGATATTGGGTCTTCCGGCCGTCTATGTCTGTGGTTCCGCGGCTTCCCATAAAAGGGACCGCCCATTTGAATCCGGTCGCCGAGATGAAAGTAATTAACAACGTGAACGTCGCCATTCAAAATCGCGATGCCGGTGGTTGTTATGTCACTGCATGGAAAGAGGTGAAATTGTCGGAGAGCCGAAAGCGTTTGTTGGTCACCATCCAGGATAGCTATCCGGACCATTCGGCAATAAACAAGGCGGTGGATTTGATCGCTTCTTCCGCCTTCGAGCATGTCATGGAGCAAGAAGGCAAAGCGCATACGGAATGGTGGAACAACTATTATACGGCAAGTTTCGTCTCCATCCCCCATCCTCAAATGGAGTCTTTGTATTGGGGCTTGCAATATAGGCTGGCTTCCATGATGCGCAAAGGAGCCCCCTTATGTGATCTAATGGGGCCTTGGTATAAATCGACAACCTGGCCAGGAATATGGTTTAACCTGAATACGCAGATGCTGTTCAGCTCATTGCATATCTCTAATCAGATGGAACTCGCTTCCACTTTGCATGATTTTATTTATGCGAATGAAGAAAATTTGATTAATAGCATACCGCAGCAGTGGAGGCATAACGCAGCGGGATTAGTCCGTTGCACGGGAAAGGATCAGATAGAGCCTGTCTTTGAGTGGCCGAATGCCGAATATCCCGAACGTTCGAACCTGATTTATCTGATGTATTATATGTGGGAGCATTATCGCGTATCAATGGATGATCGGTATCTGGAAGAACGGTTTTTCCCTCTTTTGAAACGTGCCGCCAATTTTATACTCAATGTTGTTACCACAGACGACAACGGAATGCTCCATATACCCGAAAGTCATTCCCCTGAAGCTGTTTATGATACGGATACGAATTATGACTTATCTTCGCTCCGTTGGGCATGTACGACGTTGTTGGCTATCGACGATCGTTTGCATATCGGTGACAAGCAGCAGGCCGAATGGAAACGTGCCTTAAAGAAGCTGGCGCCGTATCCGGTTGATGAAAACGGGTATATGGCGTCGGCCCATCATAAAGCGCCGCTTGGCCATCGCCATTGGTGCCATCTTTTCCAAATTTATCCATACGCACTGATTAATTATGATCAACCGGAAAATCGTCCGCTCATCATGCGTTCATTGGAACATTGGGGAAGCCCCTCTATCCCTAACACCTGGACGCAAGCGGTTATCAGTTCCATGTATTCATATCAACAGAAGGGGGAAGAGGCTTTAAAACATTTGGAGTTGGCTTTGAAGACTTCTAATTTGTCAGCCAATTTTACACATTCCGAGGGCAAGAATCCTTGTTCGGAAACGTATGGAGGTTTGAGTCGCATGCTTCAGGATATGCTGCTTCAGAGTTGGGGGAATAAAATACGTATATTCCCCGGAGTTAGTGGCTGTTGGCAGGATGCAGTCTTCTATCAGTTACGTGCTGAAGGAGGTTTTCTAGTTTCTGCCGGGCGGAAAAATGGTGCAACTGATTGGATTAATATTCATAGCCTGGCTGGTGAGCCTTGTATTGTAGAGCATAATTTTAATGCTCCTTTTACAGTGAGAGGCGTTAAATACAAAAGGCTTGATGAAAGAAGAGTCCGCCTTTATCTTGAAAAAGGGGAAACAGCATTGCTCTACACAGGGGATTATAATAAAGAGATTACTCCTGTAATTGTCTCAAATGGAAATTATAATAATTATGGACTAAAGGAATGAAGATTTACTCCCTTAGGTTCATGATATAACAGCACAATATCTAAATTCTTGTGTGCTGTTGGGAGGTTGTCAAAACTAAATGACCTCTCAGAAAAGTTACGGATTGTAACTACAGGGACCTAAAAATCGTATCAAGTTCTGTTTTGAATAATGATACGACTCTTCTTTTTGCCTTTAAAGATATTCAAGTTTCAAATCAAAAGCTCCTCTAGGCTAAATTTGAGTTTTGATTTTACTGCCGAGCAATACTTTTTTATGTCTTATGAGTTTTATCGAACAGCAATAAAATACTATCTTTGCAAAGCAATAAGAGTGTTCTTTAAACCTAATGCAAAATATGGAGAATATATGTAGTTCGCTCGTTTCTAAATCGTTACCTATTATAAAACGGTATTCTCTAATCCTTTGTACTTCAGTTAGAAAGGAAGAATAGAATGTCTTGCAACGTGTGCCGAAAGGGGAATAGAGATACCAGCCCGAAGTTGCAGGGCTTTGAGCTGAACGAGATAAGCTGAATAAGTAATAGGCGCAAAAAGAGTGTTGCGCTCCTCGGACTGATACCGCTCTATCATACGAACCGCTTCGGATAGGAGCTTCACTCGGCAAAGGGTATTCGTCTTTTGCCTGCGAAACTTCAGCCACAACGCCCCTTCATCGTCCGTAAAAAGATGTTCCCTATTAAGGGCGACCATATCGCAATAGGCAACACCCGTATAGCAGGAGAAGAGAAAGAGATTACGGGCGGTTTCCAGCTCCACTTCATAAGGCTCAAAGGTCAATCCCAGCAACTTATCCAACGAAGCCCTATCCAAGGCACGAGGTTGTTTGTTCTCTCCTCGCTCTATCTCTATGTGAGCAAACAGTTGTCGCTCTGTCAAGCCCTCACGATATGCCAAACGGCAGAGTTTCTTCACTGCCAAAGCCATCTTACGATAATGACCTTGCGAATGTCCCAGCTTTCCGACAGAGTAGTGTTGCAAGCATTCCAAGAAATCTTCTTCCATCTGTCCGAAAGGAATATCTGCCGTATGGTACTTCTCACCAATAAAGACTTGTAAGTGCTTGCGAACAGTGTGGTAACTACTCATAGCTGTAGCCTTTATTTCGATGCCCACCTTTTGTTCCATATCTTTAACCATTCGGTCGTATCGCTCCAAAAAGGTGATTTGAGTTTGCATACTTCCTTGGAACAGCTCCTTGATGTCTGTTGCAGTAAAGACCGCACCTCGTTCATAAAGAACTCTATAAGCCGACTGTACAGAGAGGAGCAAACGCTCCAACTTGCCATTCGTAACCACTGCCTCACGACTCTTGCCATTCAGTCTGCTCTCACGAGCGTTCCACAAATCGGGGGCACATGAAAGCTTACAACTGAATTGGGCGATGGTTCGCCCGTAGGTTATACGCCCCATTATCGGAGCTTGCCCCAACTTGTCCAATCCGCTCTTTTTCAGGTAGAGCAAAATCTTGAATTTTTCTCTTTGCATACGCTTCTATTTTTATTGGCAAAATTACCCGTTACAGAAGCGTTTTTAGCTACGCAAAACATTGTAATACAAAGCATAAGCACCGTAACGACAGAAAGGTGAGTTACCGAATACTCTTCTGTCAATTACCTTCATCTTACCTCTTCGTTACCATTCAAGGAATGGACTAACGATTTGGTAACGGAACTTCTGCATAAATCCACATCTTCTGCACTTAACCCCTCTGTGCAAATCACCGAGATATGGCGCAAATCGCTCTCATTTCCATTTACTTACCCGCAATCCTCTCCCTAATGCCCTTTCCCCTAATAGTTCCTCAGCATGAAAATAAATTTTCTTCGGATGAAAAAAAATTTTCCATTGCATGAAAATAAATTTTCACGCCGAGAAAAAAGTTGAAACTTTCTTATATAAATAAAATATTAGTAGAATGAGAATAAAAAAGCATATAGCCGTCTTACGTTGGGCCGCCATCCTGCTATCGGCACTTTGGTATCTCCCATCACAGGCACAAACGACCGACAGCCTTTCCCATTACCTGGAAACGGCCGCCCGGTACAATCCGTCGGTAAATTCCAGCTTTGCCCTTTACAAAGCATCCCTGGAAAAGATACCGCAGGCGGGAGCTTTCTCCGATCCCGAACTCGAAATGGGCTTCTTCTTCAAACCGATGGAGCAGCTATCCGGCAAACAGGTAGCCGACTTCACCCTGATGCAGATGTTCCCCTGGTTCGGAACCCGCAAAGCAGCCCGCAACGAAGCGACCGAGATGGCACGCATGGCTTACGAACAATTCAGGGAAACCCGCAACAACCTGTTCTACGAAGTCAAAAGCCAGTGGTATCAATTGAACAATCTGAATGAGCAGTATAAGAACACAGCAGCGAACCTCGAACTGTTAAAGCAGTTGGAGCTGTTGGCGCTGAGCCGTTATACAGCTTCGTCCGTTCTGGGCAGGCCGACACCATCCGTTGCGCCTCCGGTCGCATCTCCCGTTCCCCAGACACCGGCAAACAACAGTATGGGCGGTATGGAAAACATGGGGACCTCTCCTTCCACGGCCTCTGCGACACCGGGCGGAAATACAACGATGTCGGGTACGGGCGGTTCGATGGCAGGTGGTACGATGGGGAGCGGTTCATCCGGCAGCATGTCCGACGTACTTCGCATCCAGATCGAAATGGTCGAACTGGAAAACAACCTCGAAGCTCTCCGATCGAACAGGAAAGCAGCCGAAGCCCGGTTCAACAGCCTGCTGAACCGGGATCAGGATCTGCCGGTACAAACTTCCGATTCGCTGGCACAAAAACTGTTTTCCATAGAAGACAATGCGGTCCTGGACAGCATCATCCTCTCCAACCCGATGCTCTCCATGCTCGAAGCGGAGGCAAACGCGTATAAGGCAAAGGCGGAGATGGACAAGAAGATGAGCCTTCCCATGTTCGGCATCGGACTGCAATATTCCATCATGGCTAAGAATTCAGAAGAGATGGCCCGGATGTCAGGGATGAGCAATATGAACGGCATGGATATGGTCATGCCGATGATTAAGATCAGCATCCCGATCTTCCGCCGAAATATAACGCCCAGCAGCGGGAGAGCCGGCATTACCGTGAGGCAAGCGAACTGAAGTACGAAGACACGCTCAACCAGCTACATGCCGAATATATCGCCTTAAAGCAACAACTGGCCAATGCCTCGCGCAAAATAGACCTGTACGCCAAACAGCAAGACTTGTCCCGGTCGACCTACCAGTTGATGATCCGCGAATTTTCGGCAGGGACGACTTCCCTCACGGACATCATCCAACTGGAACGCCAGTTACTGGATTACAGCCTTAAAAAGAGCGAAGCGGTTGCCGGATACAACACGCTGATCGCGAGTTTAGAGAAATTAGTATCAACCTCCGTAAATGAATAACAAGATGAAAAAGATAAATGAAATAATAAAAAGCAAACCGGTTCAATATATAATAGTAGCCTGTGCCGGCTTATTAGTCGGCTGGTTGTTGTTCAGCTCGTCTGAAAGCCCCGCTCCGGCTACCCATGAGGGGCATGAGATGCACGAAGGACACAGTCACGACCTCGTACAGGACGAGACGGGCGTCTGGACCTGCTCCATGCACCCCCAGATACGCCAGGATAAACCCGGCAAATGCCCGATCTGCGCGATGGACTTGATCCCGGTCCGTAAAGGAAGCGGCGGCGGAGAGAACTCCGACCCGAAAGCAATCCAGTTATCGGAAGAGGCGGCCGCCCTGGCAGACGTGCAGACTTCAAAGGTCAGCAGGAAAAACCCGGTCAAGACAGTCCGCCTGTATGGCAAGATCGCCCCGAACGAACAAAGCTTACAGTCACAGACAGCGCATGTAGGCGGACGTATCGAACAACTCAACATCAATTTTACCGGTGAGAGCGTACGAGCCGGACAAACACTTGCCGTCCTTTATTCACCCGAACTGTTCACCGCCCAGCAGGAACTGTTGGAAGCCATCAAGATGAAGCAGCCCGCCCTGATCCAGGCAGCCCACGAGAAACTCCGTCTCTGGAAAATGACGAACGCCCAGATAGAAGCGATCGAACAGTCCGGTAGCGTTTCCCCACTCGTCGAGATCAAAGCGAACGTAAGCGGAATCGTCATGACCAAACGCGTAAACCAGGGCGATTATGTCGCCTCCGGAGCTGTCCTGTTCGACATAGCGAACCTGTCGAGCGTATGGGCGATGTTCGACACTTTCGAAGTTGACCTGCCTTTCCTGAACAGAGGCGACCAGGTTCATTTCACCTTGCAGGCTCTTCCCGGCAAGACCTATACGGGCCGGATCGCGTTTATCGATCCGATCATCAACCCGTCCACCCGTACGGCACGTGTCCGGGTAGAAGTCCCCAACAGCCATATGGAACTGAAGCCGGAGATGTATGCGACCGCCGAGGTCAGCGCCCCGCTTCAAGGATATAAAGACCGGATCACCGTGCCGCAAACTGCTGTTCTCTGGACCGGCAAACGTTCCATCGTTTATGTCAAGCAACCGGACACCTCCACTCCGACCTTCCTGATGCGTGAAGTAGAACTTGGTCCTTCCCTCGGCAACGCATACGTGATATTAAAAGGATTATCCGAAGGAGAAGAAGTCGTAACGAACGGTGTTTTCTCGATAGATGCCAGTGCCCAACTGGAAGGGAAACAGTCGATGATGAACAATGACGGCGAAGCACAACCGATGAGCGGCCATGTAGGGCATACGATGAGCGGTCACGAAGGGTATGCCGCGCACGGTACATCCGCAGCACAACCGGAACCGGCAGGCGAGCATGCCATGTTCGGGGTAAAAGGTTCCTGCGACATGTGTAAACAACGCATCGAAACAGCAGCCAAAAGTGTAAACGGCGTTTCGTCGGTTCATTGGGATAAGGAAAAACAGATGATACATCTACAATACAATCCGTCCAAAACATCTGTGGACGCTATTAGCAAAGCTATTGCCAAAGCGGGGCACGACACAGATACTTATAAAGCGGATCAAACGTCTACGACCAACTGCCGGGTTGTTGCAAATACCGGCAATAAGCGGATACTACAACCCGGACAAGCGACCAGCCCGTCATCGCCACTATTATCATTTTTTATATTGGTGGCGATATTCGGTCGCGCTTAGTCCGGCTGCGTTCTTAAAGAAACGGCTGAACGCAGCCTGGTCTTCGAATCCTAGCATCAAAGCGATCTCTTTAGAGCTTTTAGCCGTATAAAGCAGTAAACGCCGGGCTTCTGCCTGAATGCGGTTATGGATGATACGGATGGCGGAAGGCTGCTGATAGGCGGAAAGGATATTTGCCAGTGTCTTCGGGGATTTGTTCAGCATGTCCGCATATTCCTGCACCTGTTTTTTCTCCTTAAAATAGGTATCGACCAGGACATAGAATTTGCGGATCGTCTCGAACTGGAGGCTGTTCTCCCGAACAGCTCCCTGCCGATCTTCCGCTATTCGCGTACATAATATGATAAACCGTTTCAACAATACCCGGAGCATCTCGTCTTGCAGGTGATCGGTACTGAGAAACTCCTCTTGCATGATCCTCGTCAGCGTGTCGATCTTCCGCCGTTCATCTTCCGAAAGGACAAAAGTCAGCACATGCGATGAACCGTGAAACAGCAACCCGTTGCACGAGACCTCATGATCGTTGCCATGTATACAGTAGAAATTGCCGTTGAACATCAAAGCATAGCATTTGCCTTCGATGCGCAGAAACTCCAAATGATGCAAATGGGAAAGCGGAACGAGCTGTTCCTTCTTCAAAACAACATGCTGATGATCGATATCCAACTCCACTTCGCCGGAATCCACCCATATAAATTTATACAGCGTTTTGTCTTTCAGAAGATCCGGGTCTTCATGGAGCGAATCGGTCAAGACGATCCGCCCCTTTATTTTCGCATTCTCAAATGTCCATTTCATGGTATCTTAATTTTCAATTTTCAAATTCCACTACCTCCAGTTCCCTGGCAACTCTCCCGTATGCCGCCTGAACCAACGCGCAAAGGTATCATAATTAGAGAAATTAAGCATCATAGCAATGCGGGAAGATCTCAGTCGAGTTTTAATCAGTAAGTCTTTCGCCTCAAGCAATACATACTGGCTGATCCATTCCGCAGCCGAAATACCGGAATGCAATTTACATTTGTTATTCAGTTCCGCCGAAGTCATTCCCAACTTCTCGGCAAAATAATAAACCGGATAATGATGATAACGCCTAATCAGCAAAGCGAAATCGTGGAAGAAAGGCGGAACCTCGCTATCCCGGTCGTCCGCCAGATGCCCTTCCTGCTGGAGGAAGAAAATAAGGGCGCGCAAAAGCGATTCCACCACTTTGACACGGACATCGCTCATTCGCTCGATTTGTGACTGCATCAGCTGGATATAAAGCCCGGACTCCTTCAGTTCGTCCGGTGTAATCGTCCGGAACATCAGACGTTGCCGATTGATCAGCAGATCGCTACCGGCATAGATCACGATCCCTTCAAAACCTGTCTCCGAAAAACGGGATATCTCACTCACATCTTCCACAGACGCCAGGAACACCTGTCCGGCAACTATGGAGATTTCCTTTCCAAGTGCTTTGCATTCGAACTTTCCTCCCCGGCAGATCACAGCAAGAGTTCCCGGTTCCAAAGGCAACAGTTCATGATCCTGCCCAGCTTCGACGTGAATGACCTTTAAAGCACTTTCCAATGTCAAATTTGCAATCGACACGGCATGATAGAGGTCGATCGGTAATATTTTATCAGCATTCATTTCCTTCTCACTTTTAAATAAAAACCATTTCACTTCGAACATTTAAAGATAGATGTTAGTTTAATATACACTATCATTTTTATATTTAGTTAAATTGCTATTAATAGCATTTATAGGGTTTATCACGCAATAAACAAAATCGATTGTTTTTATTAAAGATAAAACATTCAGCCATTTTTATTAGTTTTATATTTGCACATCAAAAAAGAAAAAGATGAAGATACCGTTTAAACCAATTGAAATCGAAGATAGAGATATTATAACATCCTTTACGATACCGAGCAATTATAAAAATTGCGATTATTCATTTGCCAACATCTGCAGTTGGCGGTTTCTCTACGATAGCGAGTTCGCCATTGTCAACGGCAGCTTGCTGATCCGTTTCTGGATCGAAAACAAAACGAGAGTCGCTTATATGACTCCTACAGGTCAAGGCAACCTGAAACAAGCAATCGACCTGTTGGAAGCCGACTCGCTCGAACAAGGCCACCCGCTCTGTATGTTAGGCGTAACGCCAGATGCCAAAGAAGAACTCGAAAAGGCAATTCCCGGCGGATTTTTCTACATCCCCGAACGGAATTATTTCGATTACATCTACTTGCGTGAAGACCTGGCAACCCTAAAAGGGAAAAAATACCAGGCGAAACGCAATCATATCAACAAATTCAATAAGAAGTTTGCCTACGAATATATTCCTATCACACCAGAACTGGTTCCCGAATGCCTTCAGCTCGAATGTAAATGGTACAAAGCCAACCGGGAAGATAATGACGAGGAGGATCTGAACGACGAACGCCGTTCTATAATCTACGCCTTGAACCATTATGACGAATTGGGACTTATTGGAGGAGCCATTTGCGTAGACCATCAGATTGTCGCTTTCACTTTTGGTGCCCCGATCAACCATAATACTTTCGGCGTCCACGTAGAAAAGGCGAATGTGAACTATGAGGGGGCTTATGCTGTTATCAACAAAGAATTCGCCTCTCACCTTCCGGAAAAATACACCTATGTGAACCGAGAGGAAGACTTGGGTATTCCCGGTCTGCGCCAGGCTAAACTTTCGTATAACCCGTTCATCCTATTGGAAAAATCCGCGGCAATAAAGAAACCTGCAAAATAATATTGAACGATGGATAACAACAAATCTCAATTGATCGACCTGTGGCGTACTTCTTTCAACGACAGCGAAGAATTTATCAAACTATTCTTCGATCGGGTTTACAAAAAAGAAAACGCCCTGTTTATAGAGAAAAACGGAAAAATCGTTTCCGCCCTTCAAATGCTTCCGTATGTCATGACTTACTACGGAAAGGAGATATCCGTAAACTATATATATGGAGCCTGCACTCTTCCCTCCGAACGAGGTCAGGGACTTATGCGCCAACTGATACAGAAAGCATTCGAAGTGATGGAAAGCCGGAAAGTGGCCTTAACAGTCATTATCCCGGCCGATCCATGGCTGTTCGACTATTACCGCGATTTAGGATATACGGAAGCTTTCGACTATTCAGAAGAAACGTATATCCGCCCTTCTGAAATAGTACTGGAACAGGGTGTTTTGGTTGTACCGCCCGAAGTACCTTCGATGGAGTCTCTCTACAATTTTTTTAATAAGAAGCAGAGAGAACGTATTTGCTATGTGCTGCACGGTTATGACGATTTCGTTACTATCCTGCGCGAATTACAGATGTCCGGAGGACAAATGCTGACCGCCTTGAACATTCAAGAAGAACCGATCGGAATGATCTTTTTCTATCCTGTCGGCGACTATATCTATGTCAAAGAATTGATGTATGACAACGACAACATCAAGAACCTGCTCTTACAGGAAGCTACAACACAGAGCAAGGTGGAAAAGGCCGTCTGCCGTACTCCTTTCACCGGACCAGGAACTTTCCCTTTAGGTATGGCACGTGTCTTGGACCGCGACCGCCTCATCCATCACTGGGCCTTCACCCACGCAAACTCCGTTCATAACATCGGCGAACTAAAAAAGATGGACACCCAATCGCTCACCCGCCTGTTGCTCGACTATCAGAGCCGGGAAGCTTATATGAGTTTGATGCTTGATTAGCGTTCATTTTACCCAAAAACAAAAGCTCAGCACCACTCCGACAGGTTACGGAGATCCGAAGGAACGATTATCCGATTAATTCGTATTTTTGCAGATCCATACAAAACTATACGAATAAAAAGAGCTGACAATGTTACGGAAAGGAGACCTTACACAAGGAGGTATAACCACCACCCTGCTACAATTCACATTGCCGATGCTGGCAGGATCGCTTTTACAACAATGCTATAACATAGCCGATACACTGATCGTAGGACAATGTATCGGCGCAAATGCGTTGGCAGCGGTCGGTTCCGCCTATACCTTGATGGTTTTCCTGATCTCTATCCTGCTGGGGTTATCGATGGGAAGCGGCACGGTTTTCTCACTGCAATACGGAGCCGGAGACCTGTCCGCCCTGCGACGTAGCATCTATGTTTCTTTCCTGCTGATCGGCACGGTAACCATCTTGCTGAATGTTGCCGTGTTCCTATGGCTCGATCCGATTTTACGATGGTTACAAGTTCCCTATGATATTTATTCGTTGATGCGTAACTATCTGTGGATCATTTTCTGGGGAATAGTCTTTACTTTCCTGTATAATTTTTATGCAGCGTTGCTTCGGGCTGTAGGCGATTCTGTAACACCTTTATGGTTTCTGGCTGTATCGGTCGTTTTGAATATCGGGCTTGATTTGTTTCTTATTCTTGTCCTGGATCAAGGCATCGAAGGAGCGGCAGTCGCAACGGTTATCGCACAGGGAACGGCGGCATCCGGTATCTTGCTGTATACCTATAAAATCCGCCCCGAGCTACGATTACACCGGGAAGATATGCGCTTCGACCGTTCCAGCCTGAGAGAAATCACTTCTTTCTCCACACTGACTTGCGTCCAACAATCTGTGATGAACTTCGGAATATTGATGGTGCAAGGATTGGTAAATAGTTTTGGTACGGTTGTCATGGCCGCATTCGCTGCAGCAGTCAAGATCGACTCTTTCGCCTATATGCCCGTTCAGGAGTTCGGGAATGCTTTTTCCACCTTCATTGCCCAGAATTTCGGAGCGCGGAAAGGGGATCGCATCCGCCGGGGAGTGCGTAGCGCATTTCTTATAACGATCGTCTTTTCCCTTATCATCTCGCTGTTAGTTTTCTTTTTTGCCAAGCCGTTGATGCTTATTTTCGTCCGTCCGGATGAGGCTGAGATACTTCGCATCGGAACAGAATACCTGCGTATCGAAGGAGTTTTTTATTTAGGCATCGGAATCTTGTTCCTCCTTTATGGTTATTACCGGGCCATCCGTATGCCGGGAATGTCTGTCGTGCTTACCATTCTGTCTTTAGGTACACGTGTCGTCCTTTCTTATTGGCTGGCATCCATTCCCACTATTGGGGTCACCGGTATTTGGTGGTCTATTCCTATCGGTTGGTTTCTAGCAGACTTAGCCGGCATTGCCTATTACCATTATCGCAAATATGCAGTCTCACGGACTTGACAAAAATCCGCCTCCGATATACATTTATTACCGGATTTTTCTATCTTTGCAGCCGTAAAAAGTAATGATAAATTATGGACGACAGTATTCCGCGAGAAATAAAAACAGTAAGTAACAAATAACGCGCAGGGGTAAACAGCAAGGCCTCTGTACGTTGACAAAAACGAAAGGAGGCAATAATGAGAACTTTTCTTTATTGTGAAGCCGGCTTTGTGGAAAAAGACCAGTGGCTTCCAAACAGCTGGGTCAATGTAGAATGCCCTACACCGGAAGATATCCATTACCTGACAAACCAATTCAATGTTCCCGAATCTTTCTTAAGCGACATTGCCGATACAGACGAACGCCCGCGTATCGAATATGAAGGGAATTGGCTATTGACCATCATTCGAATCCCGGTACAGAGCCAGGAACAAGGAATCCCTTTCACGACCATCCCTCTGGGGATTATGACGAACAATGAAATCATCATATCTGTTTGCTACTACAAGACGGAACTGATACCGGACTTTATCCGATACACCCGCCGCAAAGAGGTCGTCGTACGTCACAAATATGACCTGATTCTGCGTCTGATCCATTCGTCCGCCGTATGGTTCCTGAAATATCTGAAACAAATCAACAACGAGGTGGCGCATGCCGAAAAGGCACTGGAAAAAAGTATCCGTAATGAAGACTTGCTTCGTCTGATGAAGCTGGAAAAGAGCATGGTTTACTTCAACACATCCATCCGTGGTAATGAAGTGATGCTTACCAAACTGCAAAGCATCTTCCAAGAACCGGTCTATATGGACAACGAACTGGTGGAAGATGTGGAAACAGAATTAAAACAGGCGCACCTCACGGTCAATATCTATAGCGATATCCTGACCGGTACGATGGACGCATTCGCCTCCATCATTTCCAACAACGTGAACACCATCATGAAGCGCATGACCTCTATCTCCATAATCCTGATGGTTCCCACCCTCATCGCCAGCTTCTACGGTATGAACGTCCCGATCTACGGAGAAAATATGCCGCATGGCTTTGCCATCATCGTCATGATCTCCATCACACTATCAGCTTTATCATTTTTCATTTTCAGAAAGATCAAATGGTTCTAAATTAAAAAATCCGCTTTACCTTCACAGGCGAAGCGGATTTAAAATCGATAAGCTTTTTCTAATCAAATATCTAATCAGAAAACAATATCTCGGGAAGGATAATATCTAATTCTGACAAATAAATAGCAAAGGACGTGCCAGAAATAGAAATAAAGATATATTTTAAAACAAACCACTGATATACAAACCAATAAAAATAATACATATAATACAAAAGAAATTGGGGAAGTGTGGAGTGGATTGGGGAAAGTGTGTAAAAATTCCACAATCAAGTGTGGAATCCCGACTTTTGAGCGTGGAAAGAGCAATAATAATCGACTGCCTTTTTCAGCAAATCTTCCGGGAGATCGAGAGATTCATCGAACAAAGAAGTTTCGACAGTAAGAGCTTTCTTCTTCGAATCTTTTTTCCAATTGCCAACGATCCGGCCCTCATACAGGATCACGGGGTAAAAGATACCGAAAGTATTGAATGCCTTATGATGATGTTCGCGTAGCATAACGGTCGTCCGGTCTTTATAGCTGATCAGATATTCATCATACGAGGGTAACAGATGCAACACTTTCCGGCAACAGGCCTTCAAGTCACAGGTAACATGCAGGTAAAAAGTTTCCGAATCAAACTTTTCGGTTAGCAGATCGGTTTCGATCAATGCAACCGCATGTCGAGCCTCAGTTGCCGCCAAGCCGGACCACCAGACAAAATCAGACAATGTAGCCGGGGAATGGCTTTGAAAATATAGGGTAGCCAATCGGGCGAGCGCCTCTTCGCGGCTGAGTTCTTTCATCGGAGGCACACGTTCTTCCAACAGAGCATAGGTCGGCTTCTTGTTTTTATCTACCCCGCTGCACACAAGGCCATCCGTTTCAGCACGGACCAGAAAATAATGTATCAAGTGATTGTCTGTCTCGACCCCTGCCCGACCGAACCCATCCATCAACTCCTGTTTTGTCAAACTCTTGTTTCCACCCAACAATTGTTCCAGCAATCTACAACCTTTCGTATAGAAGCTTTCGGTTATCTCCATCTTCCGGCTTCTTGCATAAGAATCGAAGGCTGTCCGTATACGACCTCCCGACAATTGCAACATCCAGCGGATATCCTCTGCTACGATGAAATGCCAGGTCGGTCGTAATATATGGGTACGCAGGATTTCCCCCTTTGCAAGCGCATCGTCCACCACCCGCAACGAAGAAGACTTCAAGCGAGTCCCGACCGCCCATTTCGCCATCGTATATTCCTGTGCTTGGACAGCTCCCATCCAGGCAACCAATTCCTTCGGACTCCTAAACCGGGGCTTTGCCAATTGATGGCTCAACAGACGAATATCGGTCAACATATTCTTACCGTTAGCAGGATTTTCCGGTCATAATATCCAATACCAGCTTATCGGTGGCTTCCATTCCTTTGGAACCGATAGAAGTCAGGTTAATGATCGACTTGTCGACATTCTCATCAATAATGCCCTCGACCGGAGTCACCACCTTGTTTTCCATTGCCATCAACGCAGACAGCATAGCAGTCGAAACACCGCTGGAAACTTTCATGGCACAACTGGGCTTCGCCCCATCGCATATCATACCGGTAATATTGCCGATCATATTCTTGATTGCATAGGAAATCTGCACTTTATCGCCTCCCATCAGATAGGTAATGCCGCAACTGGCTCCCGTGGCGGCCACCACACAACCGCAAAGGGCGGACAAGCGTCCCAAGCTTTGCTTGATATAGATGACCATCAGATGGCTTAACATCAGGGCACGGATTAACTGTTCTTCCGAACATTCGATGTCTTCGGCAAAAGAAAGGACGGGAAGTGTCGCTGCAATCCCCTGGTTTCCACTACCGGAGTTACTCATCACCGGGATCATGGCGCCATCCATGCGGGCATCACAGGCAGCAGCCGTCATTGCCAGCATATGGGTATAGGCAGAGTCTCCCATATATTTACGTCCGTATACACCGGAAACGGTCTTGCTGACCGTATGTCCGAAATTTCCCTTCAGTGAAGCCTCGGCTGCTTTCCGGTTCAGATCGGCAGTTTCCAGGATAAAGCGGATCTCATCGAGCGGCATTTCCATCGCAAACTCATACACAGTAGAGAAAGAGAGTCTCAATTCGTCTTCATCGCCCGAAGCATCACAGGAAACACCTTCTTTCCTCCGGTCTGTCAATACCACACCATTCTTCTCCACATACACGACATTCGTATGTTCATGGCAGATTATCACCCGCGAAGTTTCATCTCCGGCTGAACAAATCACTTCGATATAGAGCTTGTCGACATTATCCTTTAAAGCGATATGAATCCGTTTATCTTCGATCACCTGCTTTCCTTCAGCAAGCGCTTCAGGTGTCAGGTCACGCAATACTTCAAGACCATAAGCAGACTTGCCGATCAACGTACCCAAAGCAACCGCTATAGGTAACCCGACCATTCCGGTTCCAGGAATTCCGACACCCATCGCATTCTTCAGGATGTTGGCGCTCAGAAATACTTCCGTTTTCTCCGGTTTACAGCCTAAAACCTCGGCAGCCTTAGCGGCAGCCAATGCGACCGCAACCGGTTCCGTACAACCGATAGCGGGAATCACTTCCTGATGTATTAGTTTGATGATTTGTGTTTGAGTTGTTTTATCCATGAATATAGACTTCTTTGACTTTATGATTGCAAAGATAAGACATCCTTTTCAAAACATAGGTATTTCGATTGCGGAACATAGATAATTTGAACTATTTCTTTATTAAATAAAGGAATACCCGACAGAAAAATGTACATTTGTTTCATCTAATAAATAATTAATAAATTATGGGAACTTTAGGCTGCATAAATGATATGTTACAACGGGACAAAGAAAACCGCGAGCTCCGGAAATTAAGCAAAGAACGCCTAAAGGAAACCCGAAACAGGCTCATGAAAATCGGGAGCAGTACCAAACTACCCGATACATCCGTTGAAGAAATGAAAGAAATTCGAAAAAAGACTATAGAGAAAGAAAAAGCAGATGCCAACCATCTATCCAAAATAAAATTACTTTTAGCCATATTTGTCTTATTCGTCCTCCTTTCAGTATGGCTGTTTTATTCTCTCATCAGATAAGATCTCATTTGTCACCACCGACAGTTTTAACCGTAAAGGTTTCCTCTTCCGTGCCGTTGCCACGCCCTTCTTTCAGACGGACGCTGAACACAGCTTCACCTGTACGCAACTTCGGGGAGGCCTGCACCATAACATTATAGATGATACGGTCATCACGGGTGATTTTGGCTATCTTGACAGGTTCGGACAGTTTCAAATACCTGCCCTTCTCAACTTTCACTATCGGTTCCACGTCCAAAGCATCCTGAAAGCTGTTGTTCACAATCACGAGGGAGATACGGCAGGTCTCACCTGCATTGATCTTATCGTCGCGGGTGACACTGTCCTCTTCCAATAAGATATCTTCGATCTGCAAATCGGGAAGGAGAACATGCGAAGACGGTGTATAATTCCCCGAATTCCTCTTCTCCACTCTTATCTCGTCGCCTGTATTTGCAGCAATCTGCGCACCGGCGATTCCTCCGACCGCCGTCCCGACAAACGCCCCTATGTCACCTCCGATATCATCGTCTATGGAATTTCCGACCGCTCCGCCGAAAAGCCATCCGACAAAAGCGCCTATCTGGGCCCCTACGCCAGCCCGGTCTTCCCGGCTCATATTCTTCATCGATCCGCATCCTGTCAGAACCAACAAAGACACTATCGCATATAGGACTTTATTTTTCATACTCAGTTATTTTAACCCTTCCAATTAACAAACAAAGATAACCATCCATTTGATTTAATGACATCGGAAAGGAGAAAAACCCCTATCCGATTGCGTTTTTTTATGTAAGTTTGCGCCCGATTAAACAAAGAATGATGACAACTCAATTCAAGACTCCGACCGCAGACCTGCAACATCAGTACGATCTTCTGCAGAAAGAATTCGAATATGAAAAAGAGATGTACCGCCAACAAATCGAACGGACCGGAATACATCGCCGCATCCAACAAGGACTGTGCTGGTATCCTGTCGTACCAGGAAAGAGTTACTATAATTCCTTGAACCAGCTCGTCGTAGAAATCGAACGGCTGGAGGATAAAGAGACCGAACACAATTTCGAATATGGTCGTCCGGTCTGCTTCTTCACGACAAACGGAAGCGGAAACCCCGAATACCTGAACTTCTCGACCGTCATCAGTTACGTACAAGACGACCGAATGGTCGTAGTACTGCCCTCTCCTAACGCACTTACGGATATACAGAAGGCTGGTGAAATCGGCATCCAACTTTATTTCGACGAGACCAGCTACAAGACAATGTTCAACGCCCTGTCCACCGTTATCCAAGCGAAAGGAAACCGGTTAGCTTACCTACGGGACGTCCTGTTAGGCAAAACGCCCGTCGGCCGGCGCACATTTTTTCCTATGCGTTTTCCCTGGCTGAACCTGTCGCAGGAAGAGGCGGTCAACCATGTATTGGCGGCAAAGGATGTGTCAATCGTGCACGGTCCTCCCGGAACAGGCAAAACGACCACTTTGGTTGAAGCGATCTATGAGACTCTGCACCGGGAAAATCAGGTAATGGTCTGTGCCCAAAGCAATACGGCCGTAGACTGGATATCCGAAAAACTAGTCGATCGTGGCATTCATGTCCTACGCATCGGTAACCCGACACGCATAAACGACAAGATGCTTTCCTTCACCTATGAACGGCGTTTCGAATCGCATCCCGACTATGCCGAACTATGGGGAATCCGCAAGGCGATCCGCGAGATACAATCCAATCTCCGCAAAAAGAGCCACGGTGAAAAAGAAACAGCACGCAACCGTCTCTCCCGTCTCCGTTTCCGGGCGACGGAACTGGAAGTGAAGATCGACACGGAATTGTTCGACGAGGCGCGTGTCGTGGCCTGCACGCTGGTCGGATCGGCGAACCGGGTATTGACCAACCGTAACTTCACAACTCTCTTTATCGACGAGGCCGCCCAAGCACTCGAAGCAGCCTGCTGGATCGCAATCGGCAAAGCGGATCGGGTCATCTTAGCGGGCGACCATCACCAGCTCCCTCCTACCATCAAATGTATAGAAGCGGCACGCGGCGGCTTAGACCACACCTTGATGCAAAAAATAACCGACCGGAAGCCCGAAACAGTCTCGCTTCTGAAAACGCAGTACCGGATGAACGAGGACATCATGCGCTTTCCTTCCCGTTGGTTCTATCATGACGAGCTACAATCCGCACCGGAAGTCAAGCATCGCGGCATCTTGGAATTCGATACGCCTGTCGTCTGGCTCGATACGGCGGATTGCCATTTCGAAGAAGACCGGCTCGACGACAGCATGAGCCGTATCAATAGAGACGAAGCTACACTGCTCGTTTCGACCTTACAGAAATATATCGAAAAGATCGGCAAAGAACGGGTATTGGATGAAAGCATCGACTTCGGTCTGATTTCACCTTACAAATCGCAGGTTCAGTATATCCGCGGACTGATCAAGCGCGACACTTTCTTCAAACCTTTCCGCCGCCTGATAACCGCTCACACGGTAGACGGCTTCCAGGGACAGGAACGCGATGTGATCATGATCAGTCTCGTACGAGCCAACGACAAAGGCCGGATCGGTTTCCTCGGTGACCTGCGCCGCATGAACGTCGCCATCACCCGCGCCCGCATGAAACTGATGATCTTGGGAGACGCACCGACACTAACACGGCATGCTTTCTACAAGGAATTATACGAATATATCTGGGAAAACGGACAGGTGATCACCGTTCAACCTCCTTCCCCGACATGATCCTCTTATTGTCATATTCGTAAAAAAGCCATTAGTCCAAATCGAAACTACTACCGCATCTATTTCGATTTTATACCCTTTTTAATTCAAATATCGTATATTTGTATCATTAACAAAAAATACAGAGAGGCCATGAAGTATAAATTATTAGTTCTCGACGTAGACGGGACGCTGCTCAACAATCAGAAAGAGATCAGCCCCCGTACCCTGGCTGCCCTTCTGAAGGTACAGCAAATGGGGGTACATATCGTATTGGCATCAGGAAGACCGACTAATGGAGTCATGCCCATCGCTGAAAAGCTGGAACTGAATCATTACGGAGGTTACATTCTTTCTTACAACGGCGGTCAGATCATCAACGTGCAGACCGGTGAACTATTATTCGAGAAGCGCATCGATCCGGAATGGATCCCCTATTTCGAAAAGAAAGCAAAGAAAAACGACTTTGCCATCTTCACCTATCACAAAGACTTCATCCTGACGGACAAACCGGATAACAAGTATGTCATCCAAGAAGCCAACCTGAACAAGATGCAGATTGTCGGTGTCGACAACTTTGCCGAAGCCGTCGATTTCCCGCCCTGCAAATGTATGCTGGCAAGTGACGACGAAGAAGCGCTCATCGGTTTGGAGAATCATTGGAAAAAACGCCTCGACGGTGTGCTGGATGCATTCAGGTCGGAACCTTATTTCTTAGAAGTCGTTCCCCAGTTCATCGACAAGGGAAACACTTTGGGCGTGCTGATGACCAAACTGTCCGTATCGCCGGAAGAAGTGATCGCGATCGGCGACGGCGTTTGCGACGTGACCATGTTGCAACTTGCCGGTGTCGGGATCGCGATGGGAAATGCGGAAGATTCGGTGAAGGCTTGTGTGGACAAGACGACACTCACCAACGAAGAAGAAGGCGTAGCCGTGGCCGTCGAACGGACAATCCTGGCTGAAATACGTCCGACGGAAGTACCGCTCGACCAGTTGAATATGCGTGCCAGACACGCTCTAATGGGAAACCTCGGCATCCAATATACATATGCATCCGAAGACCGTGTAGAAGCGACCATGCCGGTAGACGAACGCACCCGCCAGCCATTCGGCATCCTACATGGCGGGGCGACACTCGCATTGGCCGAAACGGTTGCCGGGTTAGGATCGATGATCCTGGCCAAACCAGACGAAATCGTGGTCGGTATGCAAGTCAGTGGCAACCATATGTCATCTGCCCATGAAGGAGATACCGTTCGCGCCGTCGGAACCATCATTCACAAAGGACGCTCTTCGCACGTTTGGAACGTCGATGTATTCACATCCACAGATAAATTGGTATCATCCATCCGTGTAGTCAACAGCATATTAAAAAAGAAATGACACCAGACGAATTAAGGATTTGTAACGTAGTCGACACATTGATCAGAAAGAACCGGAGTTTTGCACTCTGGCGGATACCAGGAGAATCGCCTCGTTTCGCCATGCAGACCTCCGGTTCTGCACGTATTCTTTATCATATCGAGGAACTGGACGAACAGAGTGGTTTCGTCATTGCTCCCTTCCATGTAAGCAAACAGCACCCAATCGTACTGATCCGGCCGGACATCCAGAAACTTCCGCCCGATGAGGAAACAAAAGTTTCATACTCGATGCCTGCGGAACAGGAATTCCATCATAGTGAAACGCTTGTCTCCTTCCCCGAAAACCCGAAGGAAGACTACAGCCGTCGTTTCAATGCCTTCATCGAACCGCTACGCCGAAAGCAGTTCGAGAAACTCGTGCTGTCGCGCTGCCAGACGATTCCGGCAGACAGAGCCAACTTCTCCCCTGCCGCCGCTTTCCTCAAGGCAACCGGACGGTACAAATATTCATATGTTTATCTCTGCCATACTCCCGCGACAGGCACATGGCTCGGATGTACGCCTGAAATCATCCTCTCCGGCGAGAAAGGAAAATGGCATACGGTCGCCCTTGCCGGCACCCAACCTCTCCAAAACGGGGAACTACCGATAGAATGGGACGACAAAAACAGGGAAGAACAGGAATATGTAGCCTTTTACATACGCAAACAACTGCAAGCATTAGGTATCAAACCGACAGAAACTCCTCCGATCCCGGTACGCGCCGGCGAACTGTCGCATTTGAGAAGCGACTTCAGCTTTCCACTGCCCGATAATAAAAAACTCGGCGAACTGTTGAAACGGCTCCATCCCACGCCTGCCGTCTGCGGACTGCCCAAAGAAGAGACGTATCGCTTTATCCGGGAGAACGAAGGCTACGACCGGAGCTATTATTCAGGCTTTATCGGTTGGTTGGCCCCCGAAGGGAAGAGCGATCTGTATGTAAACTTGCGCTGCATGAACATCTTGCCCGGATCATTTGTTTTATATGCAGGCGGAGGCATTCTTGCTTCTTCGGAGATAGAAAGCGAATGGCTTGAAACGGAAGCAAAAATGCAAACAATGAAGCGACTGATCAATTCAATTGACAAATCATAAATAATATAACCCATGATAGCAAAAAAACTGACTGACCTCATAGGCAATACACCGTTGTTGGAGTTCTCAAACTTCAACGCAAGTAAAGGGCTGAAAGCGAAAGTAATCGGAAAGCTGGAATATTTCAACCCGGCAGGTAGCGTAAAAGACCGCATTGCATTGGCAATGATCGAAGATGCGGAAGAAAAGGGCTTGCTGAAACCGGGAGCAACAATCATAGAGCCGACCAGCGGGAACACCGGCGTAGGACTGGCTTTCGTCTCGGCCGCCAAAGGTTATAAATTGGTACTGACAATGCCCGAAACCATGAGCCTGGAACGTCGTAACCTACTGAAAGCATTAGGAGCCAACCTGATCCTCACTCCCGGAACGGAAGGGATGAAAGGTGCCATCGCCAAAGCGGAAGCATTGCGTGATGAAACACCCGGCTCCATTATCCTGCAACAGTTTGAAAACCCGGCAAACCCTGCCCGGCATGCTAAAACAACCGCACAGGAAATCTGGCGCGATACGGACGGCAAAGTCGATATCTTCGTCGCAGGAGTCGGAACGGGCGGTACGGTAAGCGGCGTTGGCAAAGGACTGAAAGCGCACAATCCGGATGTCAAAATCGTCGCTGTAGAACCGACCGACTCGGCTGTGCTCTCAGGCGGTAAACCCGGACCGCACAAGATACAGGGGATCGGCGCGGGCTTTATCCCTAAAACCTACGACAGCTCGGTGGTCGATGAAATCATCCAGGTAGAAGGAGACGACGCCATCCGCACATCACGCGAACTGGCACAAAAGGAAGGCCTGTTGGTCGGCATTTCTTCCGGAGCAGCCGTATATGCCGCCGTGCAACTGGCCCGTCTCCCGGAGAACGAAGGGAAAACGATTGTAGCATTATTACCGGATACGGGCGAGAGATATTTGTCTACAGCATTGTATGCGTTCGAGGAATATCCGCTTTAAGAATTGACAATTGATAATTGTCAATTCTCCTTATAATCTTTCCGATAAGAACAAGTAGTCTCCGTCGGGAAATCTTTCGGGACTTTCTGGGTTACTTTTCCGGTTGCCGCCCATTCGGCGCCACGAAGCAAAAGCACCTGGAAGCCCGTACATTGCATTGCTATATTATCTTCCGTAGTAGCACCGGCATGGCCAAGCATCGTATGGAAGATGCGAGCATTCCCGTAATCGACCGTAAATACCAGCGGTTCTTCACGACCGGAACCGTTTGTTTCCTTATCCGAATAGGCCGTGTACAAAATATCCCGGATATTGCCCGGTCCCCGCATACGGTCGTAAAGTTCATCTTTGGCATGACGCCATTTTAAAGGCAGGCCCTTCACAACCGGATGCACCTTGTCACGCCCGTTCAGCACATATTCGTGCTGGCGTCCATGAGAACCACCCGGACCCGCCGAACTGTCCTTGACCAGTTTTCCGTCCTTCCAATACACATAAGGGCCGGAATTCTCATTACGTCCTTCCCAACCACCCAAAGCACAGATCCTATTGAACTCCGGCCATTTGGAGAAAGCATTGTCGGCTGCATGATAAATGACAACACCACCGCCGTTCTGCACATATTCCAGGAAGCGGCGGTTCGTCTCCTCCGGCCACGAATCTCCGTTATAGTCCAGCACTACCAACTGGTAAGGGCTAAAGTCGAGCACAAAACCGGACATATCCTTGCCCTGTTCGGGAGAGATGACAAAGTCCACATCAAAACGACCGGAATTTTCCAGGATTTGTTTCAGCACAACATGGCTCACCTGCCAGTTATGGTTGTTTTGTCCTGTGATCAGTAATGTTTTAATCGGTTTACGCGCCGAAACCGTATAGGCTAACAAGAGGGAAAAGACAACAAAAAACAGCTTCCCAAAATGTAAATGTCTCATGGTACTTTATGGTTTAAAGATTTGTTTGAGGCAAATGTACTAAATCAATATGAAATATGTACTTTTGTGGCCTTAAGAAAAAATACATCCATGATGAAATATTTATCCCGAATATTATTGATAACATTCGTATTTGTCTTTTCAGCCACTTATAGCCATGCCGACAGTTGGCGCGACAAAACAGAACTGCTCATATATTCTCCGCGCTATTTCGGTCCGAACGCCTTTCCGATCCCGGAAATGAGGGACGGACAGGTGAGCGAGCGGTACGAAGTGGAAGTACGGGGCGAATACCATTATTATACGGGTGACAAGACCTGGGACATCGTGGGGCGTGCCCTGCTGCCCTTCTTCAGGGGGCGCGCGGGAATCGAAGTGAACTGGTGCTTCAAGGAAAAATATAAGATGACACCGGAAACGCGTGACGAACGCTTTGCCGTGGATACGGAAAGCCCGATCAAATATAACGGCGACATCGTTATCAGCTCCTTTTTCCAAGTCCTGAAAAGCGAGAAATGGGTAGACGCGACCATTAGCGCCAACATCAAGACAGCCAGCGGAGGCCGCCTGTGCGACGCCCGTTTTACCGATGCCGCCTCCTACTGGTTCGACGTAAACATGGGGCGTAACCTGTGGAAAAGTGCCGACGGGAAGGCCTCGATCCGTATGCAGGCGCTCGCCGGGTTCTATTGCTGGATGACGAACGACATGGTGCATCGCCAGAACGACGCCATCTCATACGGAGTCGGGTTCACCGGTAAATACAGAGGCTTCACGCTCGCCACCAACCTGGCCGGGTTTTACGGATACGAAAACAACGGTGACCGCCCCATACATTGGCGCAACAACCTCAGATACGAGATCAAGAAAAACATAATCTCCTTCCGGTATACACACGGAATGAAGGATAACCTGTACGAGACTTATTCGTTGGGATATATCAGATGCTTTTGAGAATTGAAAGCTAAACCAACGGCCTTCGCTCCCTGTTTAAGGGAAGATGAAGATTAATCGGATAGTAAAACTGAAGCTGGTAGATGCCAGACTCTATTTCGTGAGTCTGATCGTAGGACTGCTGACCGGATTGGTGGCGGTTCCTTACCACTATCTGCTGCAACTATTCTTCAATATGCGGAAGAACTTCTTCCAGTCTTCGCCTCCCTGGTATTACCATATCGTCTTATTCCTTGCCCTATGGGGTATCCTCTGCTTCGTCGCCCGGATGGCCAGACGGTGGCCTTACATCGGAGGCGGAGGCATTTCGCAGACACGGGGCGTTATCAATGGACGCATCGAGTATGCACATTCCTTTCGCCAACTGCTGGCTAAGTTTGCGGGTGGTGTGCTGACACTCAGCAGCGGTCTCTCGATGGGACGCGAGGGACCTTCTGTACAAATGGGTTCCTACATAGGTGACCTGGTCAGCAAATGGGGACATATCCTGAGCGGCGAACGCAAACAGCTCCTTGCCGCAGGCGCAGGCGCAGGACTGGCAGCTGCCTTTGCCGCTCCTCTTGCCGCCGCTACGCTGGTGATCGAATCGATCGAACGCTTCGATGCTCCGAAAACGGCTATCACGACGATCCTGGCCGGTGTCGTCGCCGGAGCGATCGCCAGTACGATTTTCCCGATCAACCCGTACCACGACATACAGGCCATCGTGCCCGACCTGTCGATGGGACTGCATATCAAGCTGTATATCCTGTTTGCCGTCATCGTATCGGTTTTCGGCAAACTCTATTCACTGCTGATGCTATACGCCAAACGGATGTACCCGGCCATCCGGCAACCCGAATATATCAAGCTGTTAGGTCTTCTGGGCATGGCATACATCATTTCGCTGACGGTCACTGATCTGACCGGTGGAGGCGAGCAGTTCCTGATGCAACAGGCGGAAGGCGGCAACAGCAATATCTATTGGATTGCAGGGATGATGTTCCTGCACATGGTATTTACCGTTTTTTCCTTCTCCTCCGGATTGCCGGGAGGGAACTTTATCCCGACTCTGGTGACAGGCGGACTGACCGGTAAGCTCTATGCCCTCATCCTGGTGCAACACGGGATCGTCAGGATGGAAAGTGTGAGCTATGTCATGCTGATCGGAATGGGCGCCTTCCTGGTCGCCGTCGTGCGCACTCCTATCACAGCCATTATCCTGATTACGGAGATCACAGGGCATTTCGAAGTTTTCTATCCTTCCATCGTCGTAGGAGGACTCACTTATTATTTCACGGAACTGTTGGGAATAAAGCCGTTCAACGTAATGTTCTATGAAGAGATGATCAACAAACCGGCCTTCCGTGAGCAGAAGCGGCTGACTTTGGACGTGGAAGTGATGGCCGGAGCCTATTTCGACCGCAAGGAGGTCGATACGCTCGAACTTCCCAACCATTGCATAATCATGAATATCCACCGCGACCGCAAAGACATCTCCCCCACCGGACAAACCATACTCCCCGGTGACCAGCTCACCATCGAACTGGACGCCCAAGATATAGAGAAACTGTACGAGCCACTGGTTAGCATGGCCAACATCTACTAAAATATCCCGACCGGCAACTTTAAACGTCCTCCCGGCCATCTCAAATCATTGGACACAAAAACCAAACAGCCTCTCAGGGGAATTATAATCCAGAATTATCAGGTATTTATGTAAAAATATCCGTCCGCGAGACGATTTCAGGGAAGCCGGATGGTTCCTTACCATAGGAGAAATCAATTATCGCATTTTGCCGAACTTACGGATGGGAGCCGGCTATATGTCGTTAGTCCGCTACAAGGCATCGGAGGAACTGCGCAACCGGTTCTGATTCAAGCAGGAAAACATCTATCCACAAAACGAAAGGAAACGTACCGATATGCATTTATGCAGAAGCCATTTCACCATCCTAAGGCACTTTTTTACTAAAGACAAGCAGAAAAAGAGCGGAAAGTAAGCAGAAATGGTTGACAACACCCCCATCTTCCGGCTTTCTACACCCGGATGTTACCACCCCCCACACCCGGATGTCCGAAAAGGGTACACCCGGGTGTTCGGAGCCATATCATACTAATCCTTTGTAATTAAGATACATACTTAGCAGAAAGATCATATATATATTGCTAAAATCCCAGTCGGATGTGTGACACAGTGTGATACAGGCGTGATACATGAATCCGGCATGTATCACACCTTGCACAACATGGATATCAACACATACAAGACAAAATGTGATAGAGTGACAGAGAAATGGCGATTCTCTTTCTGTCGGTTTTAAGGCTGCTTATCGCCTCATTCGGCTGTCACATATAATAGGCATAAATAAAAATATCACTATCTTTGCCCTCGGAATACCAAAAACGTTCCTTTATATTATTCACCGAGTGCTTGATAAACCTCGTTAAAAACAAGAAATATGCAGAAGACATCTACTGTAACCGTACCATTCATGCTGTTAGGCATCCTGTTCAATATCTGCCTGGTAGCTTCAAACCTGTTAGAAACCAAAGTTATCCAGGTATTCGGCATCACAGCGACTGCCGGACTGATCGTTTTCCCGATCTCATATATCATCAATGACTGTATCGCCGAAGTATGGGGATTCAAGAAGGCACGCCTGATTATTTGGAGCGGATTCATTTCTAATTTCCTTGTAATCGGATTTGCGCAATTGGCGGTGATGTTGCCTGCCGCCCCATTTTGGGAAGGCGAAGAAGGTTTCAACTTCGTGTTCGGAATGGCACCGCGCATCGCCATAGCAAGCCTGATGGCTTTTCTTGTCGGTTCGTTCCTGAATGCTTACGTGATGAGTAAGATGAAGATTGCTTCAGCCGGAAAGAATTTCTCTTTACGGGCCATCGTCTCCACTTTGGTCGGCGAGAGTGCCGATTCGATGATCTTTTTCCCGATCGCTTTCGCCGGACTGATACCGATAGGCGAACTTTTCATTATGATCGGGACACAGGCGGTTCTGAAATCCCTCTATGAAGTAATCATCCTTCCCGTTACCATCCGTGTTGTAAACTATATCAAGAAGGTGGACGGTAACGATGTGTATGACGTAGAGACATCATACAATATATTAAATGTGAGAGATTTATGATTTATGATTCATAATTCCAAACAAATGCGACCAGTCTTCACGAGGTTGCGGCGTATAGGTATGGAATCCTAGTGATTCCGCCGTACGGCAATTGGGGACGGCATCATCTATGAAAAGTGTTTCTTCAGGACGGATATCGGCATCTTGCAGGACATATTCGAAAATTTCGGCATCGGGTTTCAGCAGATGGAGGCGGTAGGAAAGATAAATATGATTGAAAAAGTCGGAAGCATGGTGGCCTTTATAGGAAAAACAGGTCTTTTCCGACCAGTCCCAATGAATCTCGTTCGTATTGCTGAGCAGCATCGTATTGTAACGCTTGCGGAGGTCGAGCAAAAGATCCAGCTTATAATCCGGAACATCATCGAGCATGGCGATCCAGGCGGCATCTATCTGTTCGTCCGTCAAAGGCTGTCTGGTCAGATGACGGATACCCTCGCGAAACTCTGCTACCGTAATGGAACCGAGCTCGATCTTCATGAACAGATCCTTATGCTGGTAGTTATTGACAATCTGCTCGCGTATATTCGCGACCCCCAAACTCTCGAATGCCTCGATGCACCGATTACGGGTGAGATTGATAATCACGCCGCCAAAATCTATAACCAAATTTTTTATGCCTTCCATGACCTTCTTTTAATTGACAATTGATAATCGACAATTTTGATTCTAACTATTTACTACCAGCGGCGACGACGCCGGTGATGCCGTTGCCGCTGTTTATATTGACGTATCCTGCGATATACCAGCCAGACAAATAACACTCCGAACACGGCAAAGATCAGCAAGACGATCCCTGTATTCAAGTTATCTCCTTTCACGCGGCTCCACATTTCCAAAACAAGTTCCGTCCGATCTCCGAAATCGCGGATCATGGCACAACGTTCTACCACCTTGCGGTCGGGGTATTGTACCGGATTGATCCGGATGCTATCCGCACCGGGACCGAAGAAATAACTCAAGTCGGAAACTGTCTCGATTGTCGAATCGATCTTGGCTTCCATAATTTCGGGAGTCGCAATGGCACTGACGTAACCGATGGCATCCATATTCCGCAAAGCGACGTCCGGACGACAAAGATAATCAATAAAATAACTGGCCGCCTTTACATTACGGGCATATTTAGGGATCGCCCAGCCGTCATACCAGATATTGCTGCCTTCTCGGGGCACTTCATAGTCCAGTTCCACCCCGACAGCCTCCGCTTCGTCCATCGCCCAGACCGCATCGCCGCTCCAGGTAAAATTGAGCCAGGCTTTGCCTTTCGTCATCATTTCCTTGCCGAAATCGGCTTCCCAACCGGCAATGTTGGGTTTCATCTTTTTCAGAAGTTCTTCGGCTATGGCGATCGCTTCGGGAGAATTGTCGTTCATCAGTTGCTCGACCGTCACGGTCCCATCTTCCAGTTCCTTCGCATGGGCGTAGATAATGGCCGTACCATAGGAGTCACGATAGCTGTCTTTCATCAATATCTTGTTTCTGAACTTCGAATCCCAAAGACACTCCCAGCTTTCGACCTCTTTCTCCTCCACGAACTGCTTGTTATACAAAATCCCAGCCGTTCCCCACATATAAGGGACGACATAGTCGGTCGTTTTCCGTCCCGGCTGGCTTAGCTTGTTCAGTTGCCCGCGGATATAGGGAGAGACATTATCCAGATAATCCGGTGTCTTTCCGAAATTGCGGTCTATCGGGACAAGAAGGTTTTTCTTCAACATCCGTTCGATTATATATTCGGACGGACAGATCAGGTCGAAATCTTCATGCCCGCGTTCGATTTTGGTAAGCATGATCTCATTGATATCGAACACCTGGTAGATAATCCGGATATCTTCGCCGGTCTGCTCCTTGTACCAAGCGGGAAATTCGGCCAAGACATCCTCGTCGATATAGTCTGCCCAATTGTAGACTTTCAGAATATGACTGCGCTCCTCATCCGTACGATTGCATGAAGACATGAAAGTCAAAAGAAAGAGGCAACTCGCTATTATTGTAATCAGTTTATTCATTTCCTGCTTTTCTCCATTAGCTTTTGGACTTCTCCGCCCGTTTATTAATCACAATCAAAAGGACAAGCACCGTCACGAAAATGATAGTTGACAGCGGACGCAACTCCGGTGTCAGTCCCCCTTTGCGGGCATCCGCATAAATAAAGGTCGATAGGGTTTCCAGTCCCTCGTTGCCGATCGTAAAGATGGTAACAGCAAAATCATCGATCGAAAGCGTAAAAGCCAGTATAAAGCCGCTGATCATGCCCGGACGAATCTCCGGCAGGATCACCTTGCGCAACGCCTGGAAAGGAGTCGCCCCCAAATCGAGCGCCGCCTCATAGACATTCTGGTTCATCTTTTTCAGGCGTGGCATGACACTCAGCACCACATAGGGCGTGCAGAACGTGATATGCGCCAGCACGACCGTCGTGAATCCCTGTGAAACGCCAAAACTCACGAACAGCAGGAAAAGGGATACGCCCGTAATAATATCTGCATTCATCATCGGGATCGCATTAGCAAAATTCATTACCTGGCGGGTCCGTGATCGCAGGTTGAAAATACCGATAGCCGCAATACTACCCAACAGCGTGGAGACGGTCGCCGCGATCATCGCAATGGCGAACGTATTCCACAACGCACTCACCAACGAACGCTGCACGCCTCCTGTAAACAGCGAACTATACAATTTGGTTGAAAATCCCGTCCAGTTTCCCAAGACTTTCGCTTCGGTAAACGAGAAAATCATAATAATCAGAATCGGGGAATATAGCAGCACCAACAGTAGCCACAAATACCCTTTTGCCATCCATTTCGTCATCATATCACACCTCCCCCTTCGTTCGAAGCACTGTCCTCTTCATTCGTAAAGAGGATGGTAACACCAATCAGCAACAGCATAATAAGAGAAAGCGCCGCTCCATAATTCCACATACCGTTATAGATATTTTCTTGCACGGTCGTACCGAACAGTTTGATGTTATTCATCGTCAGTAATTCGGCAATGGCAAACGTGGAAACCGTCGGCATGAAAACCATGACGATCCCGCTCATCACGCCGGGCATCGAAAGAGGCAGAATCGTTTTCATAAAGACCTGAAACGGATTGGCTCCCAAGTCCTGGGCCGCCTCGATCAGGCTGCGGTCCATCTTTTGCAACGTATTATAAATCGGATAGATCATGAACGGGAGAAAGTTATACACCATACCGAAAACCAACGCCCCCTCTCCCAACGGCAGGTTTAGGAAATCGAACAATGCTACCGTAGCCAGCGTACGGATCAGGATATTCACCCACATCGGCAGGATGAATAGCACGACCATCGTCCGGGAAGTGTTAAAACGCTCCTGGCTCAGGATATAAGCTGCCGGATAGCCAAGGATGAGACAGGCAAGTGTGGTGATAATAGCAATCCCGATCGAATAGACGAACGTATTCATCGCTTCGGGGTGTACCATGAACTTACGGAAATTAGCAAAAGTGAACGCTCCGTCGGCATCTGTAAACGCATATAATACGATCAACAACAAGGGCATTACGACAAAGACAGCCAAAAACAGGGCATAAGGAATCGTCCAGTTCTTACGCCGCATAAAAAAAGCTGAAATCTTACTTATCACTTCCTTCCTTTTTAGTTGATTGAACAATCCGTATATTTTCGGGAGCGATCGTGATTCCGACCCGGTCGCCATCGTCCCAAACATCATTCGTATCGACAAAGATATCTTCGTCCCAGTCGGTAAACACCGTCAGATGATAATGGTTGCCTTTGTAGAGGATAAATTTCACTTCACCGGTCAGACGGCCGTCTTCCTCGTTGTCTTCCAGAATGACGCGGTCAAAATCTACTTCGACCTGCACGGGTGCTTCCGAGTCAATGCCGGATACCTCTCGGCATTCGAACGTACAGCCTAAAAATTCCACATGCGTGGCATCCACCATCTTTCCTTCGAACGTATTGCAGATACGTTCCTTTTTCATCACATGGATATCAAATGGTTTGACCAGCAAACCGACTTCCTGCCCGGCATCGAAACAATGGTAGTCCTGTACCATGAACTCATAGCCTTCCGGCGTCTGCACCATCATCTCGTAGTGAACGCCCTTGAAAATGGAAGAGGTAACCGTCCCGGTCAGCATGGCGGCTTCAGACGGCTCGAAAATATAAATGTCTTCCGGGCGGAGCACGACATCTACCGGGGTCCGTTCGCCGAAACCTTCGTCTACGCATTCGAACTCATGCCCGGCAAAGGATACCAACTTATCTTTGATCATCAGTCCGTTCAGAATATTGCTTTCGCCGATAAAGTCGGCGACAAAGGAGTTGATCGGTTCGTTATAAATGTCAATAGGCGTCCCGATCTGCTGGATCTTCCCTTCGCTCATCACGACGATCGTATCGCTCAGGGTGAGTGCTTCTTCCTGATCGTGAGTAACATAGATAAAGGTGATTCCGAGAGACTTATGCATTTCCTTCAACTCCATCTGCATATCCTTGCGCATCTTGAGGTCAAGAGCCGCCAGCGGTTCGTCCAGCAGGAGCACTTCCGGTTCGTTCACGATAGCTCTGGCAATCGCGACACGTTGTTGCTGTCCGCCGGAAAGGGAATCCACATCACGGTACTCATAATCGGTCATTCCTACCATCTTGAGGGCCTGCTTCACCTTTTTCTCGATCACGACAGCCGGAAGTTTTTTCAGCTTCAAGCCGAAAGCGATGTTATTGAAGACATTCAGATGAGGGAAAAGAGCGTATTTCTGAAATACAGTATTAACTGGACGTTTATGAGGGGGTGTTTGCGTAATTTCTTTCCCCGCAATGGTTATTATACCCTCAGAAGCTGTCTGGAATCCGGCAATCAGACGCAACAATGTCGTCTTCCCGCAACCGGACGGCCCCAGAATGGTTACAAACTCGCCCTTACGGACAGACAAATTCACATCATTCAATACGGCCTTGTCTCCAAAGAATTTAGACACATGCTCCACACCAATGATGCAGTCAGATTTTTGCATAGACAGATTCCCCTTTACCAATACTGATTAAACATATTTCCGCTTCTTCACGTAAAAAGCGGCACAAAGGTAACAATTAATTGATAATTGAGAGTTGAAAATTGAAAATTACGGTAGAGTCTTGCTCTTAGGCAACACCAGGTTCAAAAAGACTCCCAGTAAAGCCGAAAGCCCGATACCGGCCATCGTGAAACCGCCAAATTCAATGGCAGCACCACCAATCCCGAAAGTCAGGATCAATGAGACGATGATCAGGTTGCGAGTGTCGCCCAGATTGGTCCGATTCTGGATCAAGCTGTTGATGCCGACAGCGGCAATCGTTCCGAACAGCAGCAACATGATGCCCCCCAACACGGCGGCGGGAATCGATTTAAGCAACGCGCTGACCTTCCCAAACACAGAAAAGATGATACCGCTTACGGCAGCAATACGGATAACGGCCGGGTCTGTAATCTTTGTCAGCGAAATAGCTCCTGTCACCTCCGAATAGGTCGTGACGGGAGGACCGCCGATCAATCCGGCGACGATACATGCCAGGCCGTCTCCCAACATCGTGCGGTGAAGTCCCGGATCTTTTACGAAATCCTTGCCCGTCACCTCGTTGATTGCGTACACATCGCCTATATGTTCGATCACCGGAGCAATCGTCACCGGAATCATAAAAATAACCGCTTCCCACGACAATGAAGGCTTTACAAATTGCGGAAATGCAAACCAAGGAGCTTCTATCACAGGCTTGAAGTCGATCAAGCCGAACAGACTCGCAGTCAGATACCCGACGATGATTCCACAGAAGATAGGGATCAATCTCAACATTCCCCGACCCAACATAGAGGCGAGAATAGCGGAAAGCAGGGCTACCAGCGCCAACGGCCAGTTCTCTTTTGCCATATTCACACCTGAGCCTGCCAGCGAGAGGCCGATCAGAATAATAACCGGCCCGATCACCACCGGCGGAAAAAGCCGCTTGATAAAACCGATTCCTCTCCACCGGACCAACAAGCTCATCAACCCATAGACGGTCCCCACAGCCACCAGGCCGGACATCGTACCGGGCAACCCATACAATTCCGTCGCCTTTATGATAGGCGCCACAAAAGCGAAACTGCTTCCCAGAAAAATAGGAACTTTCCCTTTCGTCACCAAATGAAAGATCAACGTGCCGATACCAGCAGTAAAAAGGGCGGTAGAAGGATCAAGGCCAACCAGCAAAGGAACGAGAACAGTCGCACCAAACGCCACAAAAAGGAACTGAACGCCAACAACCGTTTTCTGAATGGGGTTCAGGGGTTTCATATTATCCATTCGTTCTTTATTTACTTTTTGCAAATATAATATAATCCAGACATCCAGCAATTCAATTCACTCACCTATTTTTTATAATAAGCAGCCGTTCATAATCCACCCCTTACTTTTAACTTAGTGCAACCCGGATAAAAAGTCCCGCCGTAAATTAAAACACGGCGGGCCGTCTCTACGTTTTTTTCCAGTTTACAATCAAAAAACGACCTACCCCTACTTGGGACTCTTCAATTCCAGGAATGCAGTCGGCAGGCCTTCCGATTTAACAGCAACCACGCTATTACCCTCGTTCCGTTTGATACGGATCAGGGCACGACCATTATACGCCTGTACTTTACGACTACCGGTCGAAGTTCCTAAATTGCAGATCAGGCTGCCATCTCCGGCAATCTCAAACGTAATCTGCTTTTTGGAGCTGAGACAACGGATGCCGTTTTTATCGATCAGTTGTACCTGTACCAAAGCCGTATCTCCCTCTTCGGAAAGCAAGCTCACTTGGCAAGCGGCTTCTTTATCCCATTTAGCAGTCTGGTATTCCTGACGAATGACATCAGAAACCTCCTTCTTCTCCTTTTTCTTTACACCGACAGCCCGTATTTCGTTCATGCCTTCCTGATAAACACAATTCCAGCGCAACCCGGCAGCCGGGTAATCCTGACTATTACGCCGTTTCACACCCTGGCTCACACCATTGACAAAAAGCTCCACTTCGTCGCAGTTAGAATATACCAAGATTTCCTTGCGGTCATCTTTTCCACCCCAGCGAACCGGCCAGGTATGACCGTAGATATGGATCATCGGCTTCTCCGTCCAGTAAGACTGGAACACATAGTAGCTTTCTTTCGGAGTAAAATCGCGTTCAACCACCCCCTTCTGATTGACATAAGGGACAGGATTGTCGGGACGGACCGGAGTCGAAAAATCTTTAAAAGGCCAGTAGGCTGTACCGGTCAGCCACGGCATCGTCTCCTGCTCTTTCAGATGCCAGTCGATCAGACGGACCACATAACTTTCCGACCAATCGCCATCGCGCGAAGCACGTGGAACGCCACCATATAAGGAAGCATCGCCGGCACGTTCATCACCGCCCTTTCCTGCCTCGATGTTCTTCAGATTATAAAAAGCATCTTCCGAATGACGACGGGCATGGCTGTCACCTCCCCACTCTACATGCAGGAAGTGTTTTACCTTCTGCATCTCCTGTTCTGAGATCGATTTATAATCGGTAAAGACACCCCGATACCAACCAGCCCAGATAGAAGGTGAATAGACATCAACAATATCATTACAAAATTCACACCGGCGGATCGCCGTCATACGTGTGTCGTCTAAACGGTGCGCCATGTCGTGCAACTCTTTCATGAAAGCACGGATCGCACTCTTGTCGAACGTATTGAAATCGTTAGGCCAGTCATTCTCATTACCCAACCCCCAGATGATGACAGCCGGATGATTATGATGCTGGACGATCATATTAGCAAGCATCCGACGGGCTTGTTTTTTGTAGACATCGCCTCCAAGACCGCCCCGACACCAAGGAATTTCTTCCCATACCAGAATGCCCAATTCGTCGCAAAGGTCCAGAATGATTTCAGATTGTTGGTAATGTCCTAAACGGATAAAGTTCACGCCCATATCTTTCATCATCCGCATTTCACGACGCATCATATCTTCCGTCATGGCTTGTGCCACACCAGCGTGATCCTCATGGCGATGCGTACCTCGCAACAGCAAACGTTTGCCGTTCAGGAAGAATGGACCTTTGTCCTTAAACTCCGTATGGCGGAAACCGAAGCGTTCTTCCGTCGTGAAAGTCTGATCCGGTGTCTTTACAGTCAACTCGCAAGTATAGAGTTGTGGCACATCCACGTCCCACAATACCGGATTCTTGATCTTCATCTTTGCTAAAAGCTGGTCACCCAAAGGAAGTATTCCTTCCAGTGTTTTCGAGAAGACTGGTTTACGGTCCACATCGTAAACGGAAACGGTCACATCCGCCTTCCTTATATCTTCCGGATTATAAAACGAAGTTTTCACCTTCAATATACCTTCTTTCAAGTTAGAAGAGAGGGAAGATTCCAAATGAATCTGTTCAAAAGAAACTTCAGGCAGGTACACCAAGTTCAAATACCGGTACAGACCACCATAGATATTGAAATCAGCCAGATCGGATGGTATCATTTCCAGATCACGTGAATTATCGCAACGGATCGACAAAGGTACTTTCCCTTTGAAACGTTCCGCATCTTTACTGCCGAGAAATGCTTTTACCGCATCCGTAATATCGACATTCCAACTGTCATAACCGCCAACATGGCTACCGACATGAGTCGTATAGACATAGACATCCGTCTTCTGTCCCGCCCCGTCGAAATCGAGTACGATCCGCCCGTTCCGATAGGGATTGTCTATCGCCAGCAAAGTTTTATACCATCCCGGACCTTCATAATAATTCACGTCCGGATCAACAGCATCTTCGGCATTAAAACAATGAGGTAACGTAACAGGCTGCCAGATGGGAACCGCCTCCGAACTGCCGGGTGCGGCAGGACGTACAGCCTCCCAGATTCCCCCCAAATCACCTTTCAGATATTCCCAATTGTTCGTCAGCCGAATCTTATTCATAGCAGGCACTTTCGCCACAGCCGACAGAACGGACAAACACAATAAGCATGCAACAAACAAGTACTTCATATTCTAATATTCAATTTAAAATTCAATTAATTTTACAAGAGAGCAGTTCCTTCTTTTTCCAATTTGGCTTTTCGCAACAAGGCTTCCAGATAGTAATAATCCGCATATACGATCGGCACATCCACTTCCGAACCGTGAGTCTTGGAACCGGTACTATGCAAAAGCAGGAAACCACAGTCTTTCCCTACACTTGCCCGATAACGGTTCGTCAGATTTTCCAATATCCTATCAGCCCTATCCACATATCCGGTTCTATTCGTTTCATCATACATACTCAACTCGTAAAGAGCAGAAGCCGTAACGGTGGCCGCCGATACATCACGCGGCTCGTCCGGTATTCCTGGAGCATTATAATCCCAATAAGGTATCAAATCGTCCGGCAATGTAGGATTGGAGAAAATATAAGAGGCAATTTGTTTGGCACGTTCCAAAAATTCAGGCAATCCAGTTTCTCGATAGCACATCGTATAGCCGTACAATCCCCACGCTTGTCCACGCGACCAAGCCGAAGCATCGGAATACCCCTGATGGGTGTTTTTATGCAAGACTGCGCCGGTCAACGTATCATAGTCGATAACATGATAGGAACTGTAGTCCTTACGAAAATGATTCTTCATCGTAGTACGGGCATGGTCGACTGCAACCTGGTAGAAAATGGAATCGCCATTCGTACGGAAAGCCCAGAAAAGTAGTTCCAGATTCATCATATTATCGATGATTACGGGATACTGCCATTTATCCCTGTTATGATCCCAGGAACGGATACAACCCACTTTTGGATTGTAACGTCTGATCAGGGTGTAGGCAGACTGCAACAGAATATCCTTATAACCAGAATCCTGAGTCAACCGATAACCGTTACCATAGCTACAATACATTTTAAAGCCCATATCGTGGGTACTCCCATTCCATTTCTCCTGTTCAAGCAGTTCAGTCTGTTTCCTGGCCTTCTCCTTCCAAAAATCATCTTTAGTATATTCATACATATACCAAAGTTCGCCTGGGAAAAAACCGCTTGTCCAATCATGGGATGCCACCATGCGCAGGAAACCGTTCGGATCGATATTGCGAGGATTGGCAAGCAGCTTGTCCGTACTTTTATAAACCGAATCCATTTCCACGAATGCATGTTTCAACTGTATATCGGCAAAATCAAAATTCGAACTGATAATATCCCTCTTGTCCAAAGCACAGGAACTACAGACAAGCAGAAAAACAAAAAAAAGAATTTTCAGTTTCATTTTGTCCATTTTGTGTTATAAGAAGGGGTATGAAATCATCAGTCATTCCATACCCCAAGATTATTTAAACCTACTCAAAAATTTTCTTACAAATTCGGATTGATCAATGAATCATGCTCCGGACAAGGGAAATACAACCGTTCTTCCGTTACATTCTTCACCTTTTCAGGAAAATTTTTCTGGAAATATTCCTTCATTACCGTCAGATAAGTGCCCCAGCGAACCAAATTGAAACGATAGATCCGTTCGTGTGTCGTCTCTAACGTCCATTCTTTTTGGATTGCCTGACGGAAAGTCTCTTTAGACAAACCGGACAAGTTATCCAAACCGGCACGTACACGCAGTTGATTCACGGCATCATAAGCTGCAGCCGTCGGACCATTGGCTTCGTTTTCCGCTTCGGCAAAGATCAGCAAGACATCGGCATAACGGATGATAGGAATGTACATATCCGTACGCTTGTTACGCTGTGAGAAATTTTCACGACCTCCATCACACCATTTCTTTCCATGTGGATACGGACTACCGAAATTCTCAGTCGTATAGGTTTTATTATCAACTGTACTGACAATTTCGGTCAAGAAGGTAGCGGCTTTCCGTTTATCCTTATCATCAAATTTATCGATATAGGATTGTTTCGTATAAAAGAATCCCCATCCTGATTCGGACCCGATACTGGTCGGACGCCACTCGGCTCCACACTGGTTATCTCCTAACCCATCTGCAAAATTCAGGGCAAAGATCGATTCTTTGTTATACCGATTGTTGACCAGCCAAAGATCGGCATAATTTTCTTCCAGCTTAATACCGTAAGTAGCGGCATTATCAATGACTTCCTTCGCTTTGGAAGCCGCCTTCGCCCACATGGTATTGTCTTTAACCTGTTCACCGGCCATCGTGATATAAACCCATGAAAGCAAAGACTTGGCGGCAGCGACAGTCGGACGTTCCGTTCCAGAATCCCATTTTACGGGAAGATTGGCTTCTGCATATTCCAAATCTTCAACAATCTTATTATATATTTCTTTAGCCGGTGTCTTTGTCATGTTATTCGCACTGGTAAAGTCATTCACCGGCGTGTCCAGATAAATAACATCATTAAAGATACGCACCAGATAGAAATAGGACATCGCACGCATATAACGGGCAGCTGCGACATAACGTGTCTTGACCTCATCCGAAACTTTCGAAGCATTCGGAACTTTCTCGATCATGATGTTAGAAGCATTGATACAAGCATAAAATTGCTGCCAGGGCTTATAAAGGCTCTCGTTATCGCTTTGCCAAGTCAAAGAGTTCATTTCATCGCGAGCCACATTATTGGCTGTAGCACTGACAACAGCATCAGTCGTTGCTTCGGCTATAAAGTTAATATGACGTTCGAAGTTGTTGCTACGCCAATAAGACAGCGATCCCATCAGCAGCATATTGCATTCAGCCTCCGTGTTCGGTAAGTTTTCAGGCGAGAGGAAATCTTTCGGTTCTTCCGACAAGAAAGACTCGCAACTACTCATCAATAGCATCAGGGAGCACACCCCTGCAACTGCTTTATATATATATGTTTTCATTTTCGTCTTTATATTAATGGTTCAATTATAATGTAAGATTCAATCCGAAGGTATAAGAGCGGGTTGCCGGATAACTACCACCGTCAAAACCTAAGTTATAGTTACCTGTACGGGAACTGACTTCAGGGTCATAACCGGAATAGCCGGTAATTGTAAATAGGTTCTGTCCGCTCAGATAGAAACGTAAGTTAGAAATGCCCCATTTGGATGTAACTGATTTAGGAAGAGTATAGCCGAACGTCAAATTTTTCAAGCGAATATAAGATCCATCTTCCACAAAACGAGATGAAGACGGACCCACACCCTTGTTAAATGCCTGTTGCGTATTCGAAGTTCCTTCACCTCTCCAGGAATCCTTTACAAACGCAAAAGCATTTCCGGTATTGTTCGAGTTGCTCGGTAATTCGCTGAAAGTCACTTTCAACAAATTATAGACATCATTGCCATAGGTTCCCTGAAACATAAAGCTCAGATCAAAATTCTTATACGAAAAGTCATTACCAATACCAAAGATAAAGTCCGGGTTAGCATTACCGATGATCGTACGGTCTTCAGTCGTAATCTTGTTATCACCATTCAAATCCTTGAACTTCACGCTACCGACATCATCTTTTGTCAGCCCCAACGCCTTGGCTTCTGCCTCATTCTGATAGATACCGTCAAAGACATATCCGTAGAAGTTCCCCAACGGCTCACCGACCTTCACAATACCAGTTTCATTGAAACCAGCTCCCAAAGCACCTCCGGAACCATTTGTATAAAAGTATTCATCATCGCCAAGGTCAAGCACTTTTTCCCGATTCAAAGCGATATTCAAAGAAGTAGACCACTTGAAGTCACCCACTAAATTCTGTGTATTCAGAGAAAATTCCCAACCTTTATTGGATTTACTACCGATGTTCTGTGTCTGTGAAGAATAACCTGTATAGTACGGAAGGATCTTGTCATAATGCAGATCGACTGTCTTTTTATAATAATAATCCGCAACCAAAGATATACGTCCGCCCAATACGCTCAAATCAATGCCTATATCCGTCTGTTTAGTTGTTTCCCATTTCAAGTCGGGATTCGGTACACGACCTGGAACAAGAGCCACTGCAGAACTTCCGTTCAGGACATAACTGGTCGTACTGAAACTAGCCAACGACTGATAGGCTGTAATCGCCTGGCTACCTGTTTCACCATAGCTGGCACGCAGTTTCAGGTTCTGTATCCAAGAAATGTCTTTCATAAAATCTTCCTCACTGATACGCCATCCCAAAGCAGCAGAAGGAAAATATCCCCATTTATTATTCTTCGCAAACTTGGAAGAACCGTCAGCACGGAAACTAACAGATGCCAAATATTTACCTTTATAAGCATAGTTCACACGGCCCAACCAAGAAGCAATGGCAGAATGGTTTCCACCGGAAGCGACAGACAACAGACTGCTATTGGCAAGTCCCATATTCCAATAACCAAGCGATTCGATGTCGAACCCTTTACCACTGCTGTTATTGTTGAAATAATCGGAAGCCTCAGCAGTAAAACCGGCAACAACATTCAAAGAGTGATCTTTATTGAATGTCTTGGAATAAGTCAACGTGTTTTCACCAAGCCAGTTTGTGGTTTCCTGATCGTTCATGTAAGCATATCCCTGCCCTTTATAAGAAAGAAGATTCTCTCCGGAAGTAAACTGGCGTTGTTTACGGTCGCTATATGTGTAAGTCCAAGCTGTCTTAAATTTCAAGCCGTTCAAGATTTCCCATTCCAGAAAAGCAGTACCCTGAAAATAATTACGGAATTTATCCACAACCTGATCATTAATCAGAGCTACCGGATTATTCATCTGTGCTCCATCCTTTAGCGGACCGCTAAGGCTGCCGTCTTCCTTGTAGACAGGGACCAATGGCCCAAAACCTAAAGCAGAGAACGTGACACCACCACCATCAGAACCGTTCATCTGATTGACACTGGCGTTGGAAGACGACGAACGGGAAGCATTGATAAGAGCTCCGACCGTCACCTTCTTTCCCAGTTTCTGTTCGATATTGGCACGTATGCCGGCACGATTGAAATCAGAGTTCTTCACAATACCCTGATGCATCAAGTAGTTACCAGACAAACTATAGCGTGTCGTTTCTGTTCCGCCACTTACAGACAACGAATGGCCCGTGATAGGGGCCGTACGGAACACTTCACCCTGCCAGTCGGTATTATTCAAGTTATTAGGATCTATCCACTCCGGTATTTTCAATGCTGTCGTAGGATATTTCTCCTGTGCTTCTTTCAATAAGCCATATAGTTCCTGACCATTCAGCATATCCATTTTCTTTGATACCTGCGAAAGCGAAACATAACCACTATAAGAAACGGTCGGTTTACCAGTCTGCCCACGTTTGGTCGTCACCATGATGACACCATTCGCTCCGCGGGAACCGTAAATAGAGGTAGAAGAAGCATCTTTCAATACTTCGATAGAAGTAATGTCATTCGGGTCTATCAAAGAAAGGTCACCACCGAGAACACCGTCAATCACAACCAACGGAGCATTTTCGCCTTTCAAGGAGTTACCGCCACGAATAATAATGTTAGGCGATTCACCTGGTGCAGCCACACTATTCTGTACCATCACACCGGCCATCTGTCCTTGCAAAGCCTGATCGGTACGTGATATGGACAATTTTGTCAGATCATCGCCTTTCACAGAAGAAAGAGCTCCAGTCACGTCACTTTTCTTTTGTACGCCATAACCGACCACTACCACTTCGTCTAATGCTTCGGAATCTTCTTTCAGAATAATGTTCAGAGGAGCATTGCCTTTTACTTTTACTTCCTGCGATTCAAATCCAATGTAAGAGATAACCAATGTACAACCGGCAGGAGCTTCAAAAGAAAAGTTTCCGTCTATATCGGTGACGGCACCGATTGTCGTACCTTTTACAAGGACATTAACCCCTAACAGAGGTTCACCATTCGAGTCTTTTACCACCCCTTTCACAACAGATGACTGCAAGACTTCATTCACGATAGCCGAACTTTCTGCATTCGCCCTGCCAGGCAGAGCAGCCGAAGTCAGGCACAATGTCATGCACAGAGCACAACCTTTCATGTACGTGTAATTCATAATATTGTTATTAAGATTGAAACTTTTTGTGTTTTTCTTTAGTTGCAAATGTATGAGATGGCGGTTTCGATCTATTTAAAATTTATCTCTTTTACTTTAAAATTCAGTTCTGGCAAAAAATTAAAAACCCGCATTCAAAGCGGGTTTCAGAAAATAGATACAATATTGAAAGAAAATAGATCCATTTTTTAAACCGTTTTCATAGCCACAATAACGGATGTCGGATCGGCAAGTTACGGATTACCTCATCGTTTGTCGGAAAATGTTCCAAACTTTTCCAAATTTCCAGATAAGTCCTATTAGATGTGTTACAAATACTGAATAAAAGGGCAGGCTGGGCAACCGGCCATTCATCCCAAAACATGACATCTTCGGCAAAAGGCCAGCTCGATTTATCTGCTATATACGGGAATAGCCAAGCAACCGCCTTTTGCATATTGCGACCGTCGTCCATCGAGTACTGCCACAAATCATCTTCCCCGTCCGAAAGAATATGGCAGATCGTAGCCATGGCATCCAGATTGAACAAGGAATAGCCGTACGGTTTCGTCCGTTTCAGTTCAAGCGGAAAACTGCCGTCCTCCGCCATCTGTGAAGGAAGCAGAACAGACCTGTAACGGTTCCGGCAAAAGTCGAGAATCTCCTTATCGCCGGTATATTTAGCATACTGGGCTACCTGCATCACCCAACAAGTTCCATGATTGTTTTTAGCATTCATCTCGTCTACCCCGTAAGGATGCGTTGTCAACCATTTCAGATAATCGGAAAACCAAGTACGGCTACCAGCCACATCCTCGACAGCAAGAACGCCGGCCTCTTCCATCTTGATAAGGGATTGCACGACCTCCAAGAGATGGATCGTATCGATGATACCGATCCCCCGTCCTGTCACGATCCCTTTGATCGCCTGCGCGTATTGCAGGTCTGGATTCATCCGAGTTTCGGGGGCGATGAACCAGGCGCGGATATGCTTAACCGCTTGCCGAATATATTTCTCGTCTTTCGTCACCAGCCAGGCGGAGGTCAAGTCGCCAACCAGCGAACTGAAGCGGATCATGGCATGACGGTGAGCAACAAAGTTATCGGGATTTGTCTGCCCATCCCGACGTATATAGGCACTATCCGGATTTATCGGATTGGGCCACCAATAATCGCCTTCGGAGTAGAAATCATGAATCCCTCCGGCACTCCTTTCCGCTCTATATGCAGTAATGGTCACAGGTTCTTCTGCCAAGGCTTTATCTCCACGAATAACAATTTCAGTTCGGAGTAAATCCGTCACTTCTTCCTTTAAAGAATGATCTCTCTTGCATTGGCAAAATAACAAAAAAATAACATAAAGTAATAATTTATACATGATATAGATTTTTTTTATTTTGTTGCACATATTCGGTCGGCGACATGCCGTACATCGCTTTGAAACAAGTAGCAAAATAAGCATGGGAATTGAAACCGATATTGGCAGAAACTTCAGATATGTTCATATCCGTTTCCAGCAGCATTCTTGCAGCAATCTCAAGACGTTTGTTACGGATCAAATCCACCGGCGAAAGGTCGGTTATCGCTTTCAGCTTCCTATAGAAGTTGGCACGTCCCATACCGACTCCTTTACATAGAATCTCCACATTCAACCCCGGATTGGAAAGATTCTGCTCAATCACCCCGAACAATTTTTGCATAAATGTATCGTCCGCCGATGTCGTCTCGAAACCCAATGACTCCAACGAAAATTTTTTCCCATACAATTCCTTCAACCGTTCACGAGAAGCCAAGATATTCCGAATACGACACAGCAGGACCTCCATATTGAAAGGCTTCACGATATAATCGTCCGCACCACACTGAAATCCCTCTTTGATATGCATCACCATCGATTTCGCCGTAATGATGATAACCGGGATATGTCCGGTCCGCAAATCCTGCTTGATCTCCGAACAAAGTTGCAAGCCGTCTTTTTTCGGCATCATAATATCGCTTACCACCAGATCCGGCAAGGTTTCTGCAATTTTATTGAAAGCATCTACCCCGTTCTCCGCTTCAAGCACATCGAAATAAGGTTCGAGATGTTTGCAGATATACCGACGGACATCCGGATTATCTTCGGCCAATAACAAGGTATAACGCTGACCGGAAACAGGCAGCTGTTCCTGCATATTGTCAGGGACTTTGGATTCATCCTCAGCTACTTCAATTCCTCCATAGGGATTCCTCGCAGAAGAGTCATCTTCTGCAAATTGCTCATGAGCATATACTTCGCGGTTTACCGGAATCAAGACACGGAATACAGCCCCTTTTGGTTTGTTGTCTTCTACCCATACAACCCCTTTATGCAATTTCACGATAGAGAGTACCAGACTCAACCCTATACCAGTTCCAGCCGTATTCGACTCACTTTCATCCGTTCCCTGGTAAAAAGGGGAAAATATATGAAACTTGTCGGAATCGTCTATCCCTTTCCCTGTGTCTTCTACAGACAGACAAACATATCGAGAAGTCCCCCGAACTTCCCCACTTATCCTGCCGGGAAATTGCTCCTGCAATCCGGCAACTGAGAACAATTGCAAACGAATGGTTATCGACTCATCCGGAGCCGTATGTTTGAAAGCGTTCGACAAAAGATTGAAAAATACCTTCTCCAATAAAACACGGTCGAACCACGCATCTATTCCCGACTCATCGGATTCCAAACGAAAGATAATCCGTTCCTTGACCGCAATCTGATTAAAGGCAATATATATCTCCTGCGTAAACAGATACAGATCATTATGCGAAACACGTAGTTGCAGGTTACCACTCTGGTTCTTCCTCAGATCCATTAACTGGTTCACCAGCAACAAAAGACGCTGGGCATTTCCATAGACTAGACGCAACGAACCTTTCAGGTTCGGGTTCATATCTACCCGTTGCAACACCTCTTCCAAAGGAGACAGGATCAACATCAACGGTGTACGCAATTCATGCGAAAAATTGGTAAACATGCGTATTTTGGACTGATGGAACTCCTCCTGCCGCTGCTGCTCCTTCTGCTTTTCGACCAGGTCCTGTTCCAGCTTACGTTTCATATGCAGATAATACCAGACCACATAAAAGATGCCACCTATAATCAACAGATACAACATATAGGCATACCAGGTCTGCCAGAATGGAGTCCGAATATGAATCGACAACGACCGCCCTTCATCGTTCCAAAGACCGTCGTTATTGGAGGCGCGAACACGAAAAACATAATCTCCCGGTTTCAAGTTCGTATAGAAAGCCTCCTTTCGAGAACCAGCATCATTCCAGTCCGTATCATACCCTTCTAGCATATAAGCATATTTATTCTGATTCGGATAAAGATAGTTTAAAGCGGCATACCCAACAGAGAAGTTATTCTGATTATAATCAAGATCTATCGCCTGCGTATAATCAAGAACTTTATCGAGCAACCCCGAAGGGTCGCCGGGAACAACCGGTTTATTGTTAACCGTAAAAGAGGTCAGTACGACCGGAGGTATAAAACGGTTTTCTATCAACCGTTCAGGGTAAAAGGAGACAAGGCCGTTGCTTCCGCTGAAATAGATTCGGTCACCGGGCAATTTGATGCCGCCTTTCATGCTGAATTCATTAACTGGGATCTCGCTTCTACCCATATAATTGGTAAACTGGCGCGATTCAGGATCGTAGGCAGAAATACCGTTACCGGTACTGATCCAAAGTTTCCCGTCGTCTCCGGGAATTATCGAATTGATATTATCGTCGCTCAGCCCCTCGACGGCCGTCAACCACTCCATAATGCCTTTTTCTTCGTCAAAGCGACAAAAACCTCCACCGAAAGTACCGATCCAGATTCGCCCCTCCCTATCCTTTACGATATTACTTACCTGGTCGTTGTATAACTTCCGGGAACCTTCCTCACGAGTATTATATTTTATCAACTTATGCGTATGGGAATCGTAGAGCGCCAGTCCGCCGGTATGCATACCTACCAAATAAACACCGTCCCGTATCTCCAGGAAACTGCGTACACTTGGCAACAAGGCGAAAACAGAATCCGACGGAGCGATCCTGCCGTCCGGAAACACACGGACAATTCCCGTGTTGTCTGTCGTTCCCAACCACAATGCACCATCACTGCAACGCGTGATCGTATAAATACTAACCTCCTTATGAAAAGTATAAAAAAGAGAGAATTTCTTTGTCCGGGTATCGAATCGGTATAAAGTGCCTTTCTGCGTTCCGCACCAAACGAAATCGCCCTCCACAAACAGAGATTTGATAATATTCCGATCATTCAGAGCATTCGGCCGAGCATCCAGCAGAAAACGTTCAAACATATCTGTATTCAAATCCAGTGAAAGTAGGCCTCGCCCTTCCGAAGCAATCCACAAAGTATGGTCCGGCTGATAGGCCATCGTGGCAAAGATTCCAAACAGCTTGTCTGAACCACCCTGCAAATCGTAAAAAGTAAAACGGCTGTTCAAAGGATTACTGTAACTGACACCTCCAGCGTATGTGCCAATCCATAACGTATTCGCATTATCTACGAAAGCAGAAAAGACGGAAAAATGACTAAGGCCTCCTTTTTGTTCGTCAAAATTCGTATAGGTCGTACATGAACCGTCCACCAAGTTCAAAAGACTTAATCCGTTAAAAGTTCCGACCACTAGTTGACCATTATAAGTATTGATTGTACGAACCGAATTATTTCCCAGTCTGCCGTTCCAAGCAGTATAATGCGTAACAGCATTTGTCTCCGTGTCGATCCGGTTCAATCCACCCGAACGGGTTCCCACCCACAGACGTCCTTCGCTGTCTTCATGGATAGCAGATATATTATTATCCGTTAATGAAAAGGGAGTCGTATTTTTAAAATAATGAGACAAGAGATTCAACTTACTGTCACAGATATAAAGTCCGTTTTGTAAAGTTCCGACTAACAGATTGCCATCATGGTCTTCGTTGATAACCATAATCTGGTCACGTGGCAGTTCTCCCTCCAAGTCGTTCAAGATAAACGAATCATTCTCATAATCATACAAGTATAGACCTTTATTTGTTCCAACCCAAAAACGCTTTTGTCTATCCACATACAAGCTTGAAATCCACGTATGATAAAGGGGAGACTGCTTATAAGCAGCCATATCGTTGAGAGAATATACACGATCCACCCTCAAATCCATCCGGTTCAGACCGTTCATCGTGCCTACCCACAAGTTTCCACGGTCATCTTCAGCCAATGCTGTCACATGATTACTGGACAAGCTTAATGAGTCGCCATTACTATGTTTATACACGACAAAAGAATTACCGTCATAACGATTCAAGCCGTTACGCGTGGCAAACCACATGAAACCGCTCTTATCCTGATGTATTTTCAAGACGGAAAGCTGCGACAAACCTTCTTCCATTTTTAAAGAAGAAAAAGAAAAAGGTGAAACAGCCCCATTCAGCAAGGCACTAAAGCAACAAAGCAAAAGAGTGATCAAATATGTTTTCCTCATAACGTAAAAGCATTACGCTACAAAGATACAAAAACAGATCAAATGCCCAGTCCTGTCACAAACAGAAAACGTATTCCGTCCTCGGATCCTGCAAAACCAACGTATTTATCCCACTGTTTTCATTATGCAAAATAACATTTGAATGGAATCAATTGTTTACTTATTAACATATATGCTTTAAACAAGGGATAAATATCCGGCAACCCCTTCCGCACACCGTTCACCATCAATAGCAGCAGAGACGATTCCGCCTGCATAGCCGGCGCCTTCTCCACAAGGAAAAAGACCTTTCAAGGTTATATGCTGGTAGCTTTCCTTGTCGCGCAAGATACGGACGGGCGAAGAGGTCCGGGTTTCCACCCCGATCATCACCGCGTCATTGGTCAGGAAGCCTCTGGATACTTTACCGAAATGGCGGAAGCCCTCACGTAAGCGGCCGGTGACGAACTCCGGCATCCAGAAATGCAACGGGGAAGCCAGCAGACCGGGCGTATAAGAGGATTCGGGAAGATCGAAAGAGTTTTTCTTATTCACGAAATCAACCATCCGCTGTGCAGGGGCGGTTTGCTTCATCCCGCCGTTCAGCCAGCAAAGTTCTTCCAAACGTTCTTGGAAAGCCATCAAAGCGAGCGGCGAATCCTTGCTGACCGCCATTTCTTCGTGTTTCATCAATTCGGAATAGTCTTCCGGGCGTATCTCCACCACCATGCCGGAATTCGCCCAGCGGGAACCACGATTGGAAGGAGACATTCCATTGACTACCACCTGGCGGGAACTACTTGCCGCCGGGACGACGAAACCACCTGGACACATACAAAAAGAATAGACTCCCCGTCCGCCGACTTGCGCCACAAAACTATATTCGGCTGCCGGCAGATAGTTTCCTCTGCCCTCCTTACGATGATATTGTATCTGGTCGATCAGCATCTGCGGATGTTCCAAACGGACGCCGACAGCAATGCCTTTGGCTTCGATAGGGATTTGCCGGTCATGGAGGTAGCGATACACATCCCGGGCGGAATGACCGGTTGCCAGGATGACCGGTCCCAGAAAGTTCTCGCCCGTATTCGTTTCGACACCTACGACTTCCCCGTTCCGGATGACCAAGGCATCCATTCGTGTCTCGAAATGGACCTCCCCACCACAGCGGATAATCTGTTCGCGGATATTCTCGATCACGCGCGGCAACTTGTCCGTACCGATATGCGGATGGGCGTCCGCCAAAATCGAAGTGCTCGCCCCGAACTGGCAAAAGACATTCAGAATCTTGTCGACCGAACCTCGTTTCTTGCTGCGGGTGTAAAGTTTGCCGTCAGAATAGGCACCGGCTCCCCCTTCACCGAAACTATAGTTGGACTCTCCGTCCACCTTATGCTCACGGCTGATCAGAGCGATATCCTTTTTACGTTCGCGCACGTTCTTTCCACGTTCGATCACGATCGGACGTAGGCCGAGCTCAATCAGACGAAGAGCGGCAAACAAACCACCCGGCCCCGCTCCTACCACCACGACAGGCTTCCCTGCTGATACGTCTTTATATTCCACCAATTGAAATTCTGGTTCATCTGGCTGCTCATTGATAAAAGCACGCAGTTTTACATTCACATAGATCGTACGCTGACGTGCATCGATAGAACGTTTTAGTACCCGAACGGTGTGGATGTACGGGACAGATATTCCCGTCTCGCGAGCCACCACCTGCTTCAGCGACTGTTCGCTGACTGCTTCTTCAGGCAATATACGGAGTTGTAATTCTTGTATCATTGTTACTTCTTTAAATTCAAACAAAAAATCAAACCGGCTTGCGCCCTGTATCCGCTCCAATCCACTTTGAAAGTCGATGGAAAATCTGGATTCCGACTCTGATGCTCCTGCATCACAGCATCCCATTCATAAGCGATACTCATGTTTAATGCAACATAGCGGCATAGGCTAAACTTGATGCCAAAAGTAGGCTCCACAAAGAAATTCCTGCCGGAAAAAGTATTATCCTTCCGGTATCCAACTTCCGGGTCGGACTCGACGAACAGGCGGTTTATCTCGTTCACCTTGTTCAGCACAAAACCAGTCGAGAGCCCCACATACGGCTCGAATGTAAAGATACTGACTTTTTCCTTCACCAGACAGAAGTGGTAAAAAGCACCGAGCTTATATCCTTTGTTACGCAGCTCGTAGTCGCAAGAGCCGGAATAATCCGTTACTCCATTCTTGCCCGCCGTATTCATATAGTTAAAAAGAACTCCCACATGATGGCGCCGCCATTCGACTCCGACACGGGCATCCTGCGTCACATAACCGGGGAAATTATCTGTAACCTGTACATTGGTAACAGGAAGCATCTGATTTTTCAATATATCTTTCATATCGGACATCTGATACGAACCGTGACCGATATTATATTCGATTGTCAACGACTGAGCCTGCCCGAAACGGTCGAAAAAGAACAGAATGGCTATAAATAACAATACCTTTTTCATATATTCGGACAGTTTTCGAGGTTAAACGAATAATTCGCATTCTTATAACCCCAGTCACCGACGGGAGAAAAACGCAATTCAACCACACGCACTTCCTGCCCGGCAAGAGAAAATTCCGCAATGCCGTCCGTCACCTTCTCCGCCACGATTTCACCACCATAGACGACATCGACTGCCGAATGGTAAGGATATGTCCAGGACAAGCGTATGCGATCTTCCTTCATATATTCTACCTGCACCTCTGGTTCAGCTTGCTCCAAATCAAGCGATCCAAGCGAACGGGGACGGTCGGCTTCCGACTTGAAATAAATATAGACCTTATATACCCCCTTCTCCCCAGCATATCGCTTATCGGCATAAAAACATTTGTCGAAATCCGACCTTTGCGTGATATAGGTTGAATGAGCATTCTCGTCAATCGTACTGAACTCTATCTGGTAATGGTCGAATCCGGCACGGAGTGCCCCGTCTACCTCCCAAAATATTTCGATCAGTCCTTCTTCATTCACACGATGCCGCAAAGAGAACTCCGACTCGGTACGCGCGTTTATCTTGAGAGGCCAACTACGCTTTTCCACATATCGCTCGGCCCCGACCTGTCCGGCAACCGTCCCATTATTCGTCCGGGCGAAAACCTCACACGACAACTCATAAGAGCCATTCGGAATCAGATCCACATCCAGCATGAAATCACATCGTGTCCCATCGCTTTCCCATTCCATCTCTCCAATGCGGACGATCTGCTTCTCAACCTCAAATCCGAGCAACGGACTGATTTGGCAAGCAGCATTACCACTATGTTCCACCACACGGTTCTGCGCGGAACATATCCAGCTGTTCTATCGGCTGATGTGTGGGACCGTCT
>ERZ772892.213-NODE-213-length-73354-cov-32.421657_pt1 | contig 73354 bp, 60 predicted proteins | sample MGYA00512126_ERZ772892 | MGnify/ENA primary metagenome ERZ772892 (study PRJEB29015, sample SAMEA2737697) | human gut metagenome | biome: human gut; feature: human-associated habitat; material: faeces | place: China | collected 2012 ... | reverse complement strand
GGAATGGATGCTCAATTTGAGCGGTCGTGCTGCGCAATCTCGCGCGGAATACTCAGAGATATCCTTCAAATCAATCCATTTCCTTTTTGGGGATAACTCTGAGTCTGTGATGGGTGCAAAACAAAACATGACCACTTTGCCGGGCATTAGAGCGCTTCTTGCAAAAGCCGTCACCCCTTTACAGTGGGTGTAGCATCCAGATAGGCGAGTCGAATTTTAATAGTGTCTCAAAGACAAACGAAGGAACATTTTGCTCGTTTACACATTTTAACTCCTACGGGCTATTATTGTTCGATTATTTAATATGCTGCTCTGCGTGCTTCTATAAAATTACGCATAAAACACGCTTATAAATTTCTGTTCCTGAGTCTTCATCTTTGCGGTAAATTCCGAGTAATTCTGTGCACTTACAGGAATTTTCAAGCCGTGCTTGGTAATGCTGATGTCATCACGCGGCATAACATTTTTCTCATAGGTAGAGCCACGATTCAACTGTAATTTCAAATCGTCAGCTCCATCTGCTTCAGGATAGAGATAGTAACCAGCCTTCGCACCAAAACGGAACATATAGGCAAGTAATTGCAAATAATCTCGGTTGCCAATATTGTCAATCGGCTTATACTTGGCGTCGGCAATCATCCGCATCTCGCTATTACGGCTGATGAAATCAGGATAGATCAATCCTACATTTCCATCAAATAGTCTCTGAGCGCCTTTGCCACTCTTGTTCATTGGGTGATAGAAGATGTCTTCAATGAGCAAGTTAGCATATTCCTCCCACAGCCATGCACCATCAAACAGAATACCGTATATCTGCCTCGTTCCAGTACCGATTTGATGTTTCTGGTGTCGAAGAATCAAAAGACACAACCTCTGCAAAGCGAGATATTCCCTGAAATAAGCGTGGCGGATGGTATTCTTTTTATTCTGTTCAATGATTTTCTGCCTGTCATACGGCTCATAAGTCGAAGTTGCATCTATAACAAGTTTTATCTCGTCTTTTACTTTGATAAGAAGTTTATTTCCGTAAGGCTTTCTTTTGATAAACTCTATGGTATGCCGCACCAGCTCCATAAGACTGTTATCGTAGGAAAACTCTCTCTGACTGTACGCAACATTTCCCACAAATGGGGTGTTCTCCTTGATATGTCTTGCGACATCAATCGTGCTTTTTGCATTTCCATCATTGTACCTGTGGCGGATATACTGTTTGAACAATCCCTTCCGCATAGCTGCCTTGAGGTAATACGGAAACAGGAACAACAGAAAATTGAACAGTCGATTGTCTTGATTGGCATCGGAGTTCAGATCTACGATGTTTGGAAAGTCCAGCACTTTGTCTAAAAGATACTGAAAAAAGTAATCCTCACCCTCTCTACAAAAACGGGACTCGATTACAAGCCGCTCATCACCGTAGCCGAGAAAGCCCATCACATTGCCGGAGCGATAGGTGTCATTGACGCTTTGAAGGATCATCTGGTCTTGTGTAATATCTCCTGCATCCTTTACGGTTTCAGGAAATACGAATACACCTTCACGCTCAAGCTGTTCCAACGTTTTATCTGCGATTTTGCCTGTCAGCTTCGCTACTTGAGAAAAGGCATCTTTTTTCTGCTGGGAGTTATCCTTGATCCTGATTAACTTCATTCGCATCACCTCTGGTAGGCTTCTGATAGCCGTATGCCCTTGCGAACCGATTCATAATTCCTTCCTCATCGTACATTCCCTGAATGTATTCCTGTAGGAGAGGTTGTAGATAATCAGTCCATAGCTGGTCAAAATCAAGTGTTTTCAGCTTCAAAAAGTAAGATGCTCCAATCTGATAATTTTCATTCAGATCCTCAACCTCTGTGATTGCCTTATTGAGCGCTGTCATCCTTCTGATTGCTTCAGCCTTTAATTCCTCGTTTTCCAGCGATGCAAGCATTTCAAGGCGTTCATTCGCTTTAAGTTCCACGAAACGGAAGCGACGGCGCATGGCAAAATCAAAGCTGTCCACAGAGCGGTCGATATCGTTCATGGTACCAATGATATAGACATTTTCAGGAATATAGAATTTTTCGTCAGGATCAGGGTGCAGATTAGAATATTGCGTGGAGATTTCGCCGGCTTTTCCGCGATAACCGGGATCTATTGCAAAGAACAGTTCACCGAAAATCTTTGAAATCTCGCCGCGGTTGATTTCATCTATAATGAATATGTATTTTTTTAGTTTCTCGTGTTTTGCCTTTACTTTTGAAACTGTTCTTTTCTTCGCTTTGATTGCTTTATAGATAGCGAAGTCGTAGGAGTATCCTTGCGTAGCAAACGTCTTTCCGAAAAAGGACGTAATATCCTTTATTTTTTCAAACTTCTGCCCGGATTCCAGCATCTTTCTAACTTCATCCAGATTCAGAGCAAGACTGTTGACAGATGCATTTCCGGGAATGGAAATATGGATATGCCCATCATCCACGTCGGTAATGGTAAATTCATTTCCATTAATCGTCTTGAATGGATCAACGCCAAACTCAATCCCAGAGAAAAACTCTGTCATGGACTCTTGAACCGTAACTTCCTTTTCTACGGTTTCTCTGGATTTTTTGGAGTCCTCATAGTTCGTTCTGGCACGGGCAATAAACTTCTTGAAAATTCCATCCTGCAATTCAAAGCCCATTGTCCCATCCTTATTGAGTTTTGGTCTTAGTCCTTCAACAAAATCAGAGTAGTCATAACACGGATGGAACTGAACAAACTCAACCTGTTTTTTCTGCTCGTCAGTAAGAAGTGTGTAATCGTCAAAGTACCCATTGCTGATAATGTCCGTAGCGATTTCTTTGGCAAGATAAGATTTTCCGGTACCGGGCGCACCTCTGAAAATCAGATTTTTTGATTCAATCAGCATGGAAGAAAACGGATTTCGGTATCCCTTGAACTGTTGAACAAGCTCTTTTTGAACAGCAGCTTCCGTTTCTGCCGCTGCGGTTTCCTTCTCATCTTTTTCGCGGTATGTCAAAATGAACTGATCTCCCGGTTCACCGAAACGCTTCAAACATTCCTGAATGAAGATAATCGTAGAGAAGATATTCCAGCAATAGATAACAAACTGACGTCCATTGTCATAGCTGTATGTCAGGTACTCTATCGTGTTGCGGTGCTTTTTGAAATCGTCAACACTCGCATAAATACCTCTGATTACGTCGCTGTCCGGGTTATATTTGCAGACAGGAAAGTTCTCCTTCTCATCAACCGATAATGCGGCAAGCTGCTTTTCAAACACCTGACAGGCAATGCGCGGCAAAGTTTGATTAGAATTTCTTCTTTCTCCTTTGCTGTAAGCTCGCTTGATTACATCTCCATTTACCCTCTTGAAATAAGCATCCAGCGGCTTATAGTTATCCCCGAGGTTCAGATTGTCCATGGTAAAGCGTTCGTCCGTCGACGCTATACTCTCGGCAGTAATGGATAACTCGAATTTTTCCTGCGGCTTTGTCTTGATGGTAAAGCCCAGACTTTCCAGATATTTCTTTGCGTCAACGCTGTTAAAGGATTCTGTCGAAATATCCGTGCTGTTTGCCAAATGGTCAGCAACGGCTACCACATACTTCGGCGGATATTTTTTCCCATCCTCGGACACAAGTATATATTTTACGCTTGTATTATGTTCGGGAACTCCGTTCTCGTCGATAAAGTTCAAGGCATCAATAACATCTTGTTTTTTCAGCTTTGGTGTAGCCATGCTGCACCTCCTTGAAAGTGTGTGCACACATTATATCACAAGGATAGAGCTGTTTTCAATATGACACCCGGAATTTATCGCATTAAAATGCACTCTTTCTGCAAATGTAAGCTGATTTTAGTTTTAGGCTCTGCATCGAAATACCCAACTGTTGATTTTACGGCTTTGTGGGGTGTTTTGCACGGACACAAATATACGCGCTCATAGAGAAATGGTATTCACTCCATAGCAATTCAGTATTTCGCAAAGTGACTGTACATAAGCGATAACTACTTCACCATTACCCTTGCTTTGCAGCGCAAAAAAGTTTGGCAACTAATATGTTCTCATTTTTCAATGCCCATAAAACGAACGAAGTACCTCTGTCAATGTCCAGTTTTGGTTGCCCGCATCGCTTTTTATCGGAATTACTCAACGCCCAATGCCTTATATACCGCATCCTCTGTACTCTGATAGAAAACCAGATTGAAGCAGCCAATCAAGTCGGGTGGAACAAGTCCAAGATCAGTCGCCGATGTAATAGGCAGCAGCACCTTTTTCGCGCCACTGTCAAGGCAGACTTGAAGCGCGTTTGCAAGCTCGTCCACTTTAAGCATCGTTCCCGCGATGCTGATCTCTCCCAGCACAGCCAGACTGCTGAGGGTCGGTTTCCCAAGCGCAATCGAGCAGAGTGCAATCAGCGTGGGAAGCGCAAGTTTCTCGTTCATGCCTATTCCCTGCAAATCCTGATAATTGATGATATAGTCCTTCGTTGTCGTGCTTATCGCGCCGCTGATGCGGTTTCTATTCGCTTTCAGATAGTTGAAGGCGGTGTTTGCCGCTTCCTTGCACCTGCCGTCAGAGTTCAGCCCTTTCCGCTCAAACTTCCCACTGCCGGGAAGCATCTGCGATTCCAAACGGAAGACGCCAATCATGCCGCTCTTTCCTTGCGAGACCGTATAGACCTGACCGGGATTGCACATTCCTTCGGGGATCGCTTTCCGCCGCCCTGTTCGGGAACGGAAACGAAATGTTCCTCAAAGGTGTCGTTGTCAATGTATGAGAAATTGACATCGTAGAACTCCATGCCGCCCAGCTTCTTGAGATGTTCCTTGACGCGGCGGCGCATTTCGAGTGAAAACTTGAGGATTGCTTCAAGCTGTTCTTTCGTGAACACTCCATCCGGATATAGCAGCTTGATCATACCGCCGACCATCTTGCAAACGGCAATGGTATCGCGCTGATTGAGGTTCTTGCCAAGGCGGAAATATTTGTCCAAAGCGTCACCGTACTGCTCCTTGCGAAGTTCCCGGATGAACTCTGCCAGATAGTCGGTAATGAAACCGTAATCGTTGGTGAAATGCTCCGGGCGGAACTTTGGAACTTCTCAGCCGGGAATATAGCAGTGCATACGGTCGAGGAACGCCGTGTCTGTTCCCATTTCGGGTAGGAATGGTTCAAAGAGACTGGACGTTTTCAGCAGCACGTCCACACTCTGATTGATGTTGCCAACGAAGAGCATAGAAGCGGTCGCGGCTTTTTCCTCTTTGCCGCGGGCAAAGGAGCCGGACGCCATATAGTCCTTCATGATCTGGATGCCATCTTTGTCCTTAAAGTTGATATCGGCAACCTCATCGAACGCTACGCAGTCCCACAAGCCGACCAAGCCCACGTTTTTTCTGCTCATGTTGTAAAACAGATTCGCAACGGTAGTCTGGCCGCCGGAAACAAGGATGCTGTTCGGGGAGATTTCCTTGTAAATATGGGATTTGCCGGTGCTTCGAGGACCCAGCTCGCAGAGGTTGAAGTCGTTCTCAACAAGCGGCAGCATACGGGCAAGCAGAAGCCAGCGTTCACGGTCATTCAGCTTATCTGGCTCATAACCGCAGGAGCGCAGCACAATCTCAAGCCGCTCTTCTTCGGTGAAGTTCTTTCTGCCTTCCTTTAATTCCTCAATGTCCACATGGGGGCATCTGGATTGGCGTGAGCTTTCGGATATAAATGGGAGGAGCGTTTTTCTCTTCTTCCAGAAACTCATATTCGCGCTGCACAATGCACCAGATACCGCCGCAGAGCAGCCGGTCAGACTTCGCAGGATAATCCTCTGAAATGGGAATGTTCCTGATGCCGAGGTTTGAAAACTCCGCCTCATAGGTATCTTTCTTCATATTCAGATTGACGGTAATCTTGTCAATGACCGTGTGCATTCCGCGCTGACGCAGCATGGAGAGAATCTTCTGCGCCTCGTCCGGGCGGACATAGTTGTCCGCCAAGATGCGCTTGACGTTCTCCACACCATTCTCTATGACTTCCGGATCATCCGAGCTGCAATACTGACCAAGCAAAAACTCAAGGACATAGACCAGCACATTCGCACCTTCCTTGATTTTCTTCGTCAGGTCTTTCCGAACAATCTTTCCGTCAAAGAACTGCCGCCGCTTCTGGTCGAGCACTGCGTTCTTATCACCGGTCTCGCCGCTCATTCTCTACTCATCCATTCTTCTCACCTCACAGGTCAAAGCCAAAATCGTCTGCAAACGCAATGTCGATGTGGAACTCAATCTCTTCCACTTCAACCTTGTTTGCAATCACCAGATGGTAGACTTTCTTCTTATCATACGTTCCAGCTTTGAGATTGAACCGGACACGGAACACGCGCTCTGCCGTGTTGTCGCTGGTCTTGTCCGCAATGACCGTCTGCCGGTCGCTGATTACCGCCCCCTCATCATCCGTCATGTAGATGGAGTAGGTGCAAGGCTGGATTTTATCGCCCACTGGCTGACGCTGATGGAACTCCAACGAGAAGATTAGGTTGGAGATTTTGCGGCTTTCGCTCAGAAGTTTCAGTTCTGCATTCTTAACCGCGACATAGTTCTTATAGGTTGTGCGGAGGTTCTTGAAGGCGATTACAGGCACAACAAGTTCCTGCAAGCTGATACCGCCGTGAACATAGTTCTCTCCGCCGCCCTGAACCTTCATGCGGATGGTGTCCTGCAAGGCATAGCCCTTGATGGGCGTACCGTCCAATTCCCGTTCCAGATTGACGGGAAGCAGGAAGTCAGCAGTTGTGTCAGGAGCAGTCAGCGCATAACGCCGTCCAAGCTCGTAAACATTGCCGGAGAAGGCTTTCCGGTCGATCTTGTCGCTCTCATTCAGAGGCTTATAGGTATAGAGGAACCCGTGATCTGCTGTGATGAAAATATTTGTTCCGCTCAGTTCGTTCACAATAATACGTAGGATACCGGAAAGCTCCTGAATTGCCGTCTCACAGGCGTCAAAGACTTTGGACTCCGTAGGGGCTTTGTCTCCGATGGCGTCGATGGAGTTGTGGTAGATGTATATTACATCTTTTCCGGCAACCAACTCTCGCCGTTCATCCTTTTTCATGTTCAGAAGGTCATTGTACTGAATGGCAACGCTGGCTTTCGGCATCGCGTTTAGGATTGCGTTCCGCTCTACGGTAGAACGAGTGGGATTGCCGTCAACGAGAGCTTCCATGTTGTCATTCACAGAAAGTTTTTTCCCCGGAAGAAGGGCTGCCATACCAAACTTCGTGATGGACGGGAAAATCGCCTGCATCGCCATAAGTTCGGCAGTTCCCTTTGTGGTGCGCACAATGCGTTCGGAAAGCTCCGAAGCAACCTCATAGCGAAGCGCGTCCGAGACAATTACAAATGCGCGGGTGTTCTTGCTGCTTGCAGGAACAACATATTTCTTATAGAAATCCCGCTGCTTCTCAATCTCCGAGACATAGCCAAGCGTAGCAAGGTCATCTGACACCGCATTCGTCCAGCAAGCGGTCAATTCACGCAGGAACCAGTTCTGATACAACGCCTCGATAAACTCCGTCGAGTGCTTCAAGCCGTCTTCCAGAACATCATTTGCGTTCTTGAGCGAGTTGCCGAAAGCGTAATGGAAATGTCGGTAATAGGCATCCATTCGGTAGAGTTCACTCGTATAGAGCTTCCAGATTTTCTTCGGCTCAACAATATGAAATCCTCCACCGTGTTCCTGATAGAAGCTCTGCATCTTTCCGATGAAGAAAAGGCAGTCAAAATAATCTGAAAAACGCTCGTACCATCCGGCTGTCCGCCTATTTTCACAGACCTTCATGATGAGATCGACCTTCACTACATGGTCGCTAATCTCGGCATAGAGCTGTTTCAGGATGCTTTCGTTGATGCACGGGAAGACATCACCCGTAATCAGCGTTTCCGGTTCAAACTTGTCAAAGCGCGTCGAGAGCTGCAATTCGTTCTCCACAGTGCGACACAGCTCGTACAAGTCCTCATTATCCTCGCGGGAACGCCATTCGTGGACGATGCTATAACAGTATGCCTTGTTGGTCTCGGAAACGAAACGCTCCAAGCCTTTCAGAACGGAGGCATTCATCGTCTGAGAAAGCGCATTCAGCAGAACGTGCGCTGCAAAATAGCCAAGCGGCTTATCTTCTTCCTCAATATAGCCGGTGTATTTCCGCGCAAGCTGCCAGAAGGCTTCAATGCTGCCGAACTTGCGGATATTCTGCAAAACGCTGTTTGTCTCTTTATCAAGACCTGCGGCAAGGACAGCGATGATGACATCCTGCACAGAGCCTTCGCTCAAACCGGCGAGTACCGCCATAATGTCGATGTGAAGCTGGAGGGGCGTTTGATAGTCCCGCCCGATCTTGCGCAGCTTTTGACGGCGTTCCCTGTTCTCAAGGAACTTGGCATAGAGTTTGACCGCCTTCCGCATAGTGGCAGACGGTGCGATATTCAGCTCATCCATCTGCATCGAGATAAAATCTGCGCGGAAGGTCTCGCTATAATATTCAATCTCCTGAAGCCAATTATCTTCGATGCCGGCGTATGATATTGGGCAGTAGACGAGGTAATCGCTCTCTAAATCGTCGTGGAGAAGCAACTTCTTGACGGCAAAGTTGTTTGTGCCAGTCAGCTTGATGATCTTGACGTTTTCCAAGTTCAGCTCATCAATGTCCTTCTCAAACTCCCGGTCCTCATCCCGCCAGAAGATAATCCTGCGGCGATAGAACTCCGGCAGAGGGGTAGAAAAACGTTCTCTGAGTGTAAATTGGATTGATTCTGTGGACACAACATTCCACCTCCCTGTTATGCATTTTGCCTCTTGAGGTACTCTGTAATCCAAGTTATGAATGCTTGAATGTCATTTTCAATTTCCTCGACAGTGTATTGCAATGGAAGTATGTCAGATGGCTGAGAGTGCTCAATAAACGAATACTTTGTCATCATATCATCGACCATTTTACAGTCTTGTTCTGTAATGGCGGGAAGTTTCATAACCATGTTGTTCGTGCGTATGTTCCGATGGAATCGTCGTACAATCCCCAAAAGGAGGACGTCCTCTACGGAGCGTTCAACACATATTCTGAACTGTTGACATACCCGTCCGATGCAATCGTTGTATTCTGCCGAGTCAGCATCCATTTTTTTAGCACGGCTCAATTTATCTTTCAACCCACCAAGCTGACCTTTAACCTTTCCGTGATAAACATCCTCAAAGTCCGGCAGTCCTTTTCCACTCAGCGTGCTTCTTATATGCAATTCCTTAATTGGAACATTTTCCGCAGCACAAGCTTCACTCATTCCCACCAGCAAAGATATTCTGTGCGTGAAAACAATCACCTGCCTATTATTTGCAATTTCGGCAATTCGCTTTGTTGCGCTTTCCTCGTAATTCAAATCAAGCGAGGATATGGGATCGTCTATAATGATGGGTGTACAATCTTCTCGACCCGTAGCATCGGCAAAAAACGCCGCCAGTGCAACAATTCGTTGCTCGCCTTCACTCAAAATGTCTTCCGGTTTGTATTTCTTCGAATCGCAAGCATCTATTGTAACCTTATACGGAGAATTTCCCTTTTGTGAGGCAGCTTTTTCAAGCTTGACCTTTATGTTGCGAGCCATCTTTGATAATTCTTCTGTGAAACGATCTATATACGCTTGCGTAATTAAGGCGTTGGCAAGTTTATTTGTTTCCATTGTTATTTTGTTCGTCGTGAGAAAAGACTTTGCTACGGCAAGTTCTTCACGGTGACATATATTACTTACCGCTTCACGAATTATCGCTTGGTTATCAAACACCCATTTATGTGATTGCAACTGCTCAAGACGCTCTTTCAGTTTGAGCCTTGCATCGTCTTGCAAGGCATCTTCCAACTGTCTTGCCTTATTTGTCAACGCATTAAGTTGTTCAGTTAATATTTTCTCAATATATCCCAGGTTTAGCTCGACCAACATCTTATATCGCGCTTCATCGCTTTGCTTGGTTTTTGCTGCCTCTATTACCTCGTAGGTAGTCACAACGGCGTTTAGTTCATCTTTGTTGATAATATCGGATAACGTGTTTTTTGCAAATGCAGCCGTGATTCGCCTATCCGTCACTAAACTACATAACTGCGCAAATGCCTTTTGGGATGCTTGATAGTCATTACTGCATGATCCGTTAATATACTGATCAACGCTGTTAACCCTTTGATAAACGTTGCCACGGATCTCTTGGTGACATATTGGGCAAAGAGAACCATCATCCGCGAAATGCACTCCGTTTTCAGGGTAGATGAACTCCTCGTAGTATTTTCTTGCCATCGACCATAGTGTTTTCCAATCACTTGAGTTGATGCTTATTTGATCCTGTTTATGTGCATCTGAACTAAAGAGAGCTTGCGCCGCATCGAATCGTCTCTTCGCGTCCATCATTTCTTGATAACATAGAACGAATCTATTCTTATCGTAAGAATGAAGAGCCGCTTTGATGTCATCCAAAACAGGGGAAATACTTCTGATGCTTGCCGCAACTATTTTCTGCTGCTGTTTAACGTTCTCGCTATTCAAAAGCTTTGGAATTTCGAGATACTCGGTTTCTTTATCTTCGCCCCAAACAAGAAGTTCACTTGGGATAACTGTATCCTTGTCAATCTTTTTAAGCCATTGTAAAGATGGAGATGTTTCCAGTTCGGCTGGAATTGTAACTGATACATTGGAAAGCGTACTTACCAATGAAGATATGTGTCCCCCAATTCTGTCAGCAATCTTCGCCAACTCTGATAGTACTGTAAAAACAAAAGGCTGGTAGGACACATTATTCGTTGATGAAATATACTGATTCGATATCCTTGTGTCAAACACATCGCAAACCGCAAGGACAGAGTTTTCTTGTTTAACCGACAAATCGTATGTTTTCTCCACCTGTGTGCCGTCTTGGGTAACTACAACCTTACAGGATGGCGACTTTGCCCCGGTTCTCTTAAAAACGTTTGGTTGTATGGGTTCTCTATATGGACATCCACTTAGCTCCTTGAACACTCTCATGAATCCAGATTTTCCCGCACCATTTAATCCATAGACTACGGTTACTCCGTTCTCTGCGAAATCCAGTCTAACATTGTCTGCCAAGGCATTTACACCGCAGACATCCGATATAGACAAAACAGATACTTTTCGGCTGCCTTTCTGTTGGAATATCTCGTTTGAATTGAGATGGTTATATGAAGGCGTTTCGCCTTTTGCCTGAGCAACACACTTTTCAGCGTAGAGCTTGATTTGAGCATCATCAATTTCCTCGCCGCTGTATATTCTCCAAGCTGCATCTTGAAGCCAATAGGGTTGCTCCATCAGCCACTTGCCAAATTGAGTATAAGCTTCACTTGTTGTTGCAGACTGAACGCCACTCATATAACACACCTCTCTATTTCTATTATTATTTTATCTTCGCCAACACGTCGGCAAACAGCTCATAGTTATGCTTCACGCCGTCATCAAGGTCGATCTCGATGTTCTGGTCGGCAAGGTGGTGAACCTTTTCCTCGTATTTTTGCAGTTCCGCCGCTTGCTCTTGGAACTTCTTCTGCTGCTTGGTCAGCTTCACGCGCTCGGATGCGCTGGCGTGGTCGATGGCATCACCAATCTGGGCAAGCTGTGTGCGGTAACGTTCCTGCTGCTCATGAACATAGTCGGTGCGCAGGCGGGCGAGAAGATCACGCTGATAGCGGTGCATATAGCACAGCGCCTTGAAACCGTTCTTTTTGCCGCTGTCAAAGAGCCAGTAGATCGGACGCTTCTGATAGGTTTTCAGGTGGTCGGCATAGAAGTCATTCAAGAAGTAGCTGCGAATCACCTCGCGGGGCGTACCCTTGCCGCCGAGCGCGTCGGCAATAAACTTGAGGTTTTCTTCCAGCGTATCCTCGCCATAGACCTTGCGGACAAACTCTACAAAAAGCCCGGTAATGTCATCGTCAAAATACTCGTCATCGCAGATGGGGATGATATTGTCGCTGTCCGGGATGATAGTCTTGTACTTGCTGGCATCCCATTCGCCGCCCGCATAGGCAAGACCGTCCACGTCCAGAGAATACCGCCCGAACATACAGCCCACGGCATAGGAGATGAGGGAGACAATCTCGTCGCGCATGGTGCGGACATAGTTGCTGCCCTTCATAGACTCCGGCACATCGTCCTTACTGTCAAACACGCGATGTACAGTAATATCCTTGTCCGCCACATCCGGCGTCAATTCATCCTGCAAGCCGTAAATGTCAATGAAAATGCGGTTGAGTTCTTCTTCGTTCTTTTTGAGCTGCTGGAAGCGAGCTTCGCACTCCTGCTTCCATGCAGCATATTTGTCGGAAATTAGTCTTCCCATATCAATGATTCCTCCAACAGTTCGGTAAATGCCATTGTGAAAGACGCAAGTTAGTTCAAAGTTGATTTCAAGTTGCAGATGCCACATCATAATTCAGGAACTTTTAATAGTGTCTAAATATGACATGGCGTAGCATTTCTTCTAAGCATAACCTCTGTATCATGTCAATCTGGTTTTCGCTTTTTCTTTAGTTTATTAACAACATCTTCAAATTCGTTGTAGTGGTTCATGCTGTGATCGTCCAAACGTTTTTGTTCGATGATTGGTTTCCAGTTTTCGTACTGGTTGATAAAATAGCCGCCAGCCAAGCGGTTTAGCGTGTCCAGATCAAACGCTTTTGCCTGAACGCCGACGCAAAAATGTTCGATTCTCGATAGCAATTTTGTCCCACGTCTCCACGCTACGCCGAATTTATGTTCTTCCACCTCTCTTTTTGCTCTCAACGGTAGCGTTGTATAGTCGTTCTGCAAGAATACCTCTTTTTCCAATTCCTCAAATGCATGAATAGTGGCTTCTCTACGGACGCGGTTTCGTTCCAAAAAGAAAGACCAGATAGAAAAAACAGCAGCGATTGCCGAGAAAACCAAGGCAACAATATCAGTCCAATTCATATCGCACCTCACACCAGCGGATTCCGCTTAAAGTCCCACGAGGTTTCATAGCTATCAGTGTCTTCGCGTGAAAGTTGAATGCAGTTTTTCAAATCTTCTATTGACTCCATATGGTCGCCCATAATTGGAATAAACGGAAGATGTAAAATGTCACTCGTTAGAACGCTGAGGGTTGGGTTCAATGATTTCAACACCATTGCAGGAATTGGAGAATTCAAATATCCTAATATGGAAAGCAGCTCGTCCTCATTGGCGCAATAAATCATAGGTGTCGTAGTTTTGCAGATGCTTTTTTCTATTATGCTAAAATTCTTATTTATTCCACCTCCCATTTGTGACCAACCAATTCCAGTACGGTAATAAAAATCAATATCTCCGCGCCTTACCGATTTATTGGTAAGTTTATCATTATACATATCTTTAACACGCAAAACATGATGTGTATTTCCATACCAAGAAGAAAACGAGCCGCCACGACTGAATGGAACATATTTGTATAATTTATGATTTTCTGGTAGAAATGTTATGTCTGGAAGATTTACTTCAAACCACAGTTTGCAGAAAAAATCATCATCCCCTGTGACCACGCCTGCTTTACTAACGCACTTGTTTTCTAAAGTTGAGTTTTTGTCATAAAAGTCAAGAATTACATCTGACAAGGCATATCCGAAAGCATGATTAGGTATGCTTCTTATCTTCTTTAAATTGAATACATATGTAGGTGCAATGCGCTGACAGAAAGCGCGTTTCTTTGTATCTGCATCCTTTATCTCTGTAAGATCACAAACGGCAAGATTTCTTTTTACTGATGAATTGCTTAGAACAAATGCTGCTGTTTGTACGACCTCACCACCTATTTCACTAAATGCGCGAGTTCCAAGATGTAATAATTGTATCCAATCCCAATTCGTGATTTGCTTACGCATATCTAAAAAACTCGGTGAATACATAAAATTATGCATTGTGATCAATGCGGTAATTCGATTTTTCTTCAAAAAGCTATATGCTCTATAGATAAAGGCTGCATATAGATCGTATTTTGCCGTTTCCCATTTTTCAAGAATATAGGTCGCAAGGCGAACTGGCATACTATCAGCTTTCATATACGGCGGATTTGTCACCACCACATCATACTTCTGCGCCAGCAATTCAGCGCACTTGACCAGCGGCAGCAGTTCATCCAGCGCCGGTCTCTGCATCATATTGATGTCCTCGCGAATCTCGTCAAACCGGGCATACAGTCCGGCGAAGTCTACAGGCGTGATGTTCAGGATGGAGCCGTACTCTTTGGCGTCCCGCATTTCGGTGACGATACGCTCAATATCGGCTTTCAGCTTCGGATCATTCTTATGGAAATACTCAATGGTCATTGCCTGAATGCCGTTGCTCTCACGGATAGCGTAGATATTCGGCTGAATGCCGCGCGTGAGCAGACGCCGGTCATACTGCCGCGCCTTCATCATGACCGCAAAATAGGCAAGCTGCGCCGCGCGGTCATCAATGTCGAGACCGTAAAGATTGTTCTTGAGGATGCTCTGCGCCGCCTCGCGCTGATTCCAACCGGCAGAGGTATAAATCTGCATCAGCACATCAAAGGCATAGACAAGGATATGACCGCTGCCCATGCAGGGGTCGATGACCTTGATCTCTTCCGGCTTGATGGTCTTGTATTCCTCGCGGAGCTTGGCAAGCTGCGCATCCACCTCCGGCTCCTGCTCGGCTTCGTCCAGATAATATTTCCAGCCGCCCCGCAGTTCGGCATTGGGGTGACCTTCCAGCCAAAGTCTGCCGAGGGAGTTTTCCACCATATAGCGGACGATCCAGTCCGGCGTGAAAAGCTGCGTTGCGGCAGGAATGCGCTCCTTCGTGATTTTGACATTCTTCTTGAGCTGGGCAAAGGTATCGTCTTTCAGCTCGGTGTTGTAATACTGATACAGCCAGCCGATAATCTGAACTAAATGATCGCTGTCACTGTTTTGCCAGTTTTCCGCAGTACCCCAATCTACCTCATCAATATCGCTTACAACTTTTCCGATAAAACTATCTTGGTGAAGCATATTATTCGGAAAAAGCAATTCTGTGTAATCTTTATCACGCTGCGCAAGTCCAAACACATCCGGCAGCGCTGCTTTCAGTTCCGCACACTGCGTCAGGAGCAAGTAACGATACAGTTCTTCGGTGTTATTATTTTCAATATACTCCGCGACCTGCGCCTTGTCCAAGCCTTCCATCTCAAGGTGAAGGACATCGTTCAAAATCTCCGGCTTGAATGCGCCGGATGCGTCCGAGAACACGCGGATGTGGGAGGGCAGATAGTTATTGACCTCCATAAACCGAAGCGCAACAATGCGGTTAAACCAGATATAGGTGACGCGCTCGATAGTCTGCGGATAGCCATTGGCATTGATTTCAGCAATCAGTGCCGCTCGCTGGCTCTTCTCAAGCGGGGAGAGAATGCGACCGCGAACTTCGGTAGCATCTGCCTTGCCGACATTTCCTTCTTCAATGCCGTACTGATAAGCTCTTTGGGCAATCTGCTTGTAAAGGAGCTTATGCCCGTCCACGGCAAACTTTTGAATCTTTGATTTGTTCATCTTCTTATGCTCCTTTAGTTGATCTGCACACCGTCGCAGCTTTCGAGCGTCTTCATGAGCTTCTCGCGGATCGCCTCGACGTACTTATCAATGTCTTCCTTGCTTTGCAGACGCTTGACCGAGCATAGGTCGTATCGGCGCACGGTCATGATCTTCGGGGGCTTCGGCGCGGGCGTTCCGGTCGCTGCGGGCGTGGGATTCTGTGCTTCCTGCTGATGTGAGGCAGACATGACCTCCATGCGGCGGCAGATCGTGTCCTTGTAACTCAGAAGCTGCGTAATCATGGCATCCAGCTCGGTGAGGGATGTCGAAACTTTCGCCGCTTCGCGCTTGCACACAAAATAATCGTCCGCCTGATGGAGCAGCGTCCCAGCGTCCCACGCTTCACTGGCAAGCTGGTGAACATCCTGCATACACTGGCGGATGTTCTCGGCGACTTCATCGCGCTTCATATCCAGCAAGCCGTCATAGGCGGTCTTGACCTTCTGGACAAGCTCCGGCAGCTCTCCGATGCGGGAATAGGGTTTCGGCATGGCAAGGATTGTGGACATCGTGTTGATGACGTTCAACGTATCAATATCTGTTGCAAAGTAGTCTTTCTCCTTGAGAATGTTGGCAAGGCGATTCTTAGCATTGGCGAAAACAGTCCACTGCGTCTTGAAGAACATCTCCACGCCTTCTATATCTTCGGCGGAATCGAGAAGATCGTCCTGTTTCTGCACCATCCACTTGAGCAGCGCAACATTATCCTTGCGCTGGCTCAGAACATCGTTCATTAGGTCGCGGGCTGCAGTGACGGTTTCCTTTTCGGGGTAACTCTCTTTGGTGTAAAAATCATCAAGGAGCTTCTGATAGTGGCTCCGCTTGGTTTCAAAGGTACTCAGGACAAAGCGAATCAGTCCATCCTCATCAGAGGGGATGTCCATTGCGCCCAGATAGTCGCGCAGGAAGTTGATGCTCTTGCGAATCAGCTCTTCGGAGGGCGCAATACGCCGCACAACGATGGCTCTGTCAATCTCGGTCTTCTTGCGCAGAAAGTCCACCAAACGGCGCTCTTCCTTGCCGACAACCGCGCCGCCATAGTTGATCTGGATTTTCTGCTGGACGATCAGACGGGCAATCAGGGCTGCGATGTCGATCTCCTTCCAGCCGTAGGGGATCGCCTGATACCGGCGCTGCACATCGCCCATCGAGGTCGTGAGCATCTTCTGATTTTGCAGCTCCAACCACTGGCTGATTTCATTGAGAGCATCTTCGTTGTTCGCGCCCAGTCCGGTGAAGCCGAACTCTTCATGCGTACTGTTGAGAATCTCGAGAATACCAGCATCACTGTCCACAAACTGTTTAACCATGTTGAGCTTGGAATAGACGCTCTCGACAAGGTTCTTCATCGCCTCGTCCAGCTTTTCCTTCGCGGAGCCGTATCTCAGGTCGAGAATCTCTCCGTGAACATAGGACTTGCCCTCGACGATGGCTTTTTCAATCAAGGCTCTCGCGTGGCTTTCCAGTTTCCGCGCCTCGTCATTGCGGTCGCGGATGATCCGCTGGATGCTCTCCGGCATCTGCGACACGTTGCGCTGCTTGACATACTTGCGGATTTTCATTGCCTGTTCCAGCTCGTCAAAGTAGGGTGTGTCCGCCGAAAGGACAACGATTGCCGCATTGTTGACCTGCGATTCCAAGATAAGCCGCTGAGTGTCAACGCCGTAGAGGTCGCTTGCCACGGTGACAATGCGAAGCCGCATTCCGCCAGTGGACGCGCCGTTCAGCGTCTCGTCCACATACTGATCGTAGGCAAAGTCGTACTTGCCGTATTTATATTTCTTTGCCGGATAGATTTCGCCATAAACCGTCTGAGAAATGCTCTGGACTATCTGTGCGCTGTCAACCGGCGTGTTCTTGATGTCGATGGCAATATCCTGTTCCTCGTCCGTCAGGAAAGCATAGGTATCGCCGTTGCGGGAGATGTAGTTCTGTGTCAGAAGGCGTTCCAGCGAAGCCGTGATGGACGCACGGAGGGCAATCTTGTCCGTGTGAATATCATCAATCATCAGGATGGCGATGTTTTCAATATTCGCCTTGACATCCTCAATATAACGGACAAGGTAGAGTAACTTGAGGACGTTCACGTCCTGCTGTTCCAAGCCATCGTGGGCATCCGCCGCATTCTGGCAGCGGTCGATAACTCGGCGAATGGTACTTTCAAGAAAAGTATGTACCGTGTCATAAAACTGATAGAACGGCACAAGGGCGTTCTCGTCCTTGTCTTCGATTTTCTGCGCCGCCTCTTGGAAGCCGGACAGCATGGAGCGTTCACCGCCCGAAAGTTGCTTGCCGGAGTTACCGTGCTTGCGGATTTCTGCAAGCACCTTCTGGATGATAATGAACTGATACGGCACAAAGGGGAAGGTCGCGCTGAACTCTGCTGCGCTGGTAAAGCCCTTGATATCGAGAATCGGATTGTCAAATGCGAACAGGCTCTTTAAGCCGGAAGCTTCTTTATCATACTCCATCTGCAGGAGGAGATCTGCGTCCTCCGTCTTCGCCAGAACACGCTTTTTGATGACCTCATCGACGGACGAGGAAGACAGGCTCAGCCGAGTATTGAAGCGTCCCTGAATCTTGGAGAAGTCATCGCCAGATACTTTCACAACGGAGTCAATCGCTTCCTGACTTGTGACCATGACCCACACCTTGCCAGAGCATCGTCTACCAATTTCCTCAACAATAGCTTGTAAATTTCCCATCAGATCACTGTTGTCTCCAATAAAGAAGCCGACTTCATCCACCATAAACAAAAGCCGGAAATTGTTCGGTTTGGTGTCAACATATGCGACAATGTCGTCCACCAACTGAGCGACGCTTACTCATTTGTCTCCTCTCCGTTAAACCAATTACGTGCCGCCTGTTCGCTCATTCCAAGTACATCTTGCAAAACTGTTACAAGATCATCTTCAAAAAAGGCAAATGCGTCGCGATCATCCACCCACGGCGCACCATGTACACTTTCAAACGCCGCACGAAACGCCTCTGTTTTACCCTGCTTTTCGATAAAACGCTCCAACCGAGCAACCTTCAGATCATCCCCATAAAAGCCGCAGTGCCGATAAAACATCTTTGCAAAAACACGTAGAATTGCAGTTTCATCCTTGTTCACTGGTGCCTGTTTTAGAATATCAAACAGGATTGTCTCAGTCGGCATTGACGAGCATCTGGCTGCATCGGCGTACATCATCGGGTCATCGAATTTGTCCGTGAAGTAATCAATAGCGTGTTTACCATCCACCTCTTTGTTGGAGAGAAGGTAAGACAACATTTTCAGAAAGTGAGATTTACCACTTCCAAAGAAACCAGAAATCCAAACGCCTATTTTCCCTGTCGGATAATCGATGGCTTTAACATAGTTATCAAAGAACGTGGCAAAATGGCGTCGTAGTTCTTTCGTGATAATATACTCGTCAAGTTCCTGCTTCACACTACGCTGGTCGTCCTGTGATACCTGCACAACACCGTTGATGTCACGGTCGATGTCCTTTTGGAACATGCTCTGTATTTTCATGGTGTCTTCCTCCAATTACAAAAGGTTGAATGCTCGGTAGTAGTGTCCGTCCAGAAACTTTCCAAATAATCCGAGGTCTTGTCCGTTGAACGATCCCGGATAGAACATGACGATGGGAATGTCCTCAAAGAGATGCTGCATACTGTCCAGCATTTTATGAGAGCGCATAAACGGGAAGATTTTTCCCACGCCGGTCAGGAATAGAACGTCTCCGTATTCATGCGGTTCGTACTTCATGTATTCCAGAAGCGCCTCCGGCGTTGCAATCTTTTGAAGTTGTTTGAGAAGGTATTCCTTCCCGCGCTTTTCTTCCAGTCCGTCCACAGATTTCAAAACGCGCTTGTCCTCCAAGAGCTTGAGAAAAATCTCATAGAGATCGCACTCCTTAATGTGGTATGGCGTCCCGTTCTCTGCTTTCAGCCGGGAAACGAAGTCTCTGACAATCAACTCGTCTGCCGGATCGTAGCAGAACACATGAATGCCGACTTCATTGCTTAATCCTTTGTTGGTAAGAAAACTGGGGTCGGATATTCTGTCCCGGATTCTATCCAACCTTTGCTTGATGTCGCTCATGCCAGAGTCTCCTATCTAAAACAGTTAAAAGCTGCGAGTGCTTCGAGATCGTTATTTCTGCGGATGCCTTCTTCCAGCTCTTCGCAAAGGAACAGCGGATTGAGCCGTGTCGATTTAAAGGTGTCAAGAATCTGGGTCTCGACCAGAGCCTTTGTCAGAACTTGCTTGATTTTATTGACTGTTGACTCGCTCCATCCGGCAATATCATCGTTCTGCTCCTGTAAGTGGGAGAAGAACACGTTCAGGTCTTTTCGAGAAAACTCGAAGTCCTGACTTCGGAACTTTTCTCCAATCAAGCCGATCATGAAGTCCCACACAATGCGATTGTAGCGCATCATGGCATAGAGGTTGATCTGCTTTGCAATCTCAGTAGGAGCCGATGATAATTCCTGCCGGAGTTGTTCATCGTCTAATGCATCCAGCCGCTTATAGCAGCTTCGCACCATGCGGGCAACAAGCCGCTCGGTCGGGTATTGAAATAGATTGTTCTTTTTGATTTTCTCGATAGCGTCCTCCACGGATGTTCCGCTGAGGTAATATTTCGATGCAATGCGGATTTCGTAAAAGAGGAACTGTTCCGCCGTAATCGTGCCGTTATAAATCAGAGATCGTTCCATTCGCTTCTCCATCCAAGCCGTTTTCCCAAGCTCATTGTTATCCTACCATATTGGCGGTCACATAAAGTGGACTCTTACTCTTGCTTTCGTCTACAAACTCCACGATGTCACCGATATTGCAGTCGAGGCAAATGCAGATTTTTCTCAACGCTTCCATGGACACATCTTCGCCTTTTCGGAGTTTCGTCATGGTGCTGGAAGATAGCCCCGACGCCTTGTGAAGATCTCCTTTGCTCATATCCTTATCCACAAGCAGTTTCCACAATTTTTTGTAGCTTGCTTTCATAGTTTTCACCTCAGCACAGAATGTACAGCATAACCATTTCGATTATACCACCGCCGAATCGGATGTTCAATAGGATTTCGTAAACTTTGAGTGAATACGACCGATTTGCACGAATGTTTCGCCTCATGAGGTGATGCAGAAAATACATAGTTGGTTTTATAAACCGGCTAAGATATTTTCGTATCGTAGACAGAAGTGATCAAATGTAAAAAGCCTCTCAACAGTGCAGAAAATTATCAGCCTCAAACGATTTTTCCTCTTTTCCTGCCAGTGACTGCTTTCCCAGTTTTGCGCTCATCGGTTGTAGTCCGCTCCACAGGGATAACAATTTCTCCCACATCAATAGCGTTGTCAATCCCGGCACTCTATAATTTACAACTCCTCCGTCTTAACCCCCACATACCCCTCGTAATAGTAGCTACAATCAATCCCTTTCATATAAACCTCTCGGCTGTTGATGTCGTCAGTCAGCGCCGCTTTCAGCAGCACCTTAATCTCTACATCCTTTATGGGGCTGCGTTCCATCGCAAGAAGATAATCCTCCTTATCCACCTTGCCAATTTCAGTTTTCAGGATGTGGTCAAGCCAAATGCAGGTGCTACGGCCGTTACCTTCTCGAAAGGAATGGGCAATGTTCATTTTCATATATTTTTCGATAATTTCATCAAACGTAGACTGCGGCATTTTATCAATGTTGACCATCCCTGTCGTGATGCCCTACATCACCAGCCAGTTCATGCCGCGCACCTGCACCGACCGCCCGAAGGTCGTGCCGGACGGCTGCACGAATTTCGGCTTCATCGGGCAGTTTGTCGAAGTGCCGGGCGACGTGGTGTTCACGGTGGAAACGTCCGTCCGCACACCGCTGGAAGCTGTCCATCAGCTGACCGGGCTGGACAAGGAAATCATCGAGGTCAACCCGGCGCAGTACGACATGCGCTACTTCAAGCAGCAGATTATGAAGTTCAACGCCATCAAAGGCGACTTCACGGCGAAAGCCCTGCCGAAAATCAATCTGCTGAAGCTCAAGGCGATGGAGCAGGAGCTGCTGTACAAGGTCAACCAGATTCCGCCGTACTACGTCATGTATCAGGGTCGGGATAAGAGCGTGGCGCTCAAAGAATCCGTGCTGAATCCTGAGTACCCGAAAGAATAAGCAACGAAGGGGCGTCCGGTGCTGAAAGGTGCCGGGCGCCTTTTGCGCAGGAGGATGCCGCAAAGCTGCTGGCGGTCATTGTGCTGCTGGTGTTCTCCCGGCAAAAGGAAAGCGCCGCGCCGCATGTTTGGGTGCTGCAATGCGAGGATGAATCCGCCGAGGACGCAGCCATGCGCAAGCTGAACGAACAGCTGAAAAAGTATGTGCTTAAATCCAATCCCGTAGATGCGGAGGGCATTGAAGCGACCATCGAAGTCAAACTGACTGGTTCGAAAATGAAATTCCTGAACGAGCTGCAAAGGCTGGACGGTGTGCGCCATGCGACCTTGGTCAGCTACAACGGAGAATACATATCCTGATCGAATGGCAGGCAGAGGGGCTTCTCTCCGCCTGTGTTTTTTTGCTCTATGAACTTTCTACGGTTTCAGGGCTGTCACAATATGCGGGATCTGGACGGATGAAAGACGGCTTTTTGCGTTTCGCGATAGGATTGGGCGCAAAAGGCATACTGCAATTAAAGCGGATGTATTTGGAACAGATTATACTATTTCCGGATTAAACTGCACCATCTGTTCGCACCTTTTCTCCTCTGCCTTCCGCTCATTGCACTTGAAAAAAGGAGCGGAGTATCCCCCATAACGCGGGCAGTAGAAAAAAGTAGCAAGTAAAAAACTCAAAAAACCACTTGACAGAATGCACAAAGTACTATATAATGAAAATGAACCATCTGGAATGGTATAGTGAGTCAAAACCAAGGATTCCGAGGTTCGCCGAGGATTTCCCCACTCCCTAATCGATTGCGAGCTTTTAGAGGCTCCGCCGCGAAAGCGGCTTTTTTCATAAGTGCGCATATCGTGTGGGAACACTTCAAGCGTTTGCAAAAGCGATTCATAGAGCGACAAAGCAAAGGAAAGAGGCGCACCATCATGAAAGAAGTCTACAATATCGGGCTGGATATTGGCACAAGTTCTGTTGGCTACGCAATGACGGACGAAAAAGGACGGTTGCTGCGCTTCCACAAGCGGCCGACATACGGTTCGGTTCTGTTTGAGGAAGCGCAGACGGCGAAAGAACGTCGCCAGAAGCGTTCAGCGCGGCGTCGGCTGGCACGTCGGCGCAAGCGCATCAAATTGCTGCAAGCACTGGTTGCGCCGGATGTGTGTGCGGCAGACCCAGCGTTTTTTCTTCGGATGAATGAATCGTTCTTATGGGCAGAGGACAGCAAGTATGAGAAGTTTTATGCGAAGCTGCCCAAAGCACTGTTTGTGGATGGAACAGTATCCGTTGAGACGCTGCCGACGATTTATCATATTCGCAATGAGCTGGTGAAAAGCACAAAGCAGGCGGACATCCGCTATGTCTATCTGGCGATGCACCACATCATCAAATATCGCGGGCATTTCCTGATGGAAGGGCAAACGCTGTCTGACATCGGTGCGGAAGCACCGCAAAAGATGCAGGAGCTGCTGGAATTGCTGACAGACCCCGAAAGTTTTGTCTGCGGGCTTGCGCCGGCAGAAAATGCGGCAAAGGAAATCTGTCACACGATGGAAAATCACTCGCTCCGTGGTATGGCGCGCAAGGAGCAGATTCAGAAGCTGCTGTACGCAGGCAAGAAAAAAGAAAGCAAAGAGGCTGCACAAGCACTTGCGTCGCTTCTTTTGGGCTACAAAGGTTCTTTAAAAGCGCTGATTGGCTATGAAAGTCAGACGGATGCACCAGAAAAAACCTCCTTAGGCGCCATTGAAGGCGAAACGGAAGAAACGTATCTTGCTGGGATGACGGAAGCGCAGGCGGAAGTGTTTGCTCTGATGCTGGAATTGTATCGCTGGCAGCTGTTTGCGGAAATTCGTCAAAACGGGCAGACGATTTCCGACACGATGGTAGCGCGTTATGAGAAGCACGGGCGTGACTTGGAGAAACTGAAAGCATGGGTGAAAGCCTATCAGCCGGATAAGTTTTATGCACTGTTTCGTGATGATGAAAACGCAAAAGGCTATGCGGCATATACGGATCACCTGCGCAAACCGAAAAAATTCAAAAAAGAGAAGTTGCAACGCTGCACACAAGATGAGTTTTACAAGGTGCTCAAAGCTATGCTGACAGGCAATAAGGATGCCGAAGCAGCGGCAGCCGCACAGCCTATGCTGGAAGCGATAGATGAGCCGAACGGCTTTTTGCCGCTGCAGCGCATCAATCTGAACGGTCAAATCCCGAACCAGATTCAGGCGGAGGAACTTGTGAAAATTCTCGATGCGCAAGGAAAGTATTATCCGACGCTGCGGGAAAATCGGGAGAAAATCCTCAGCATCTGCACGTTCCGTCTGCCGTATTATGTCGGTCCGCTGTATCAAGATAAAAACAGCCCGTTCCAGAAGTGGATTGTGCGTGACATGACCCAGCCCGCCTATCCGTGGAATTTCTTTGATGTGGTGAATCAGACGAAAACGGCGGAGGGGTTCATTGCGAACTTGACAAACAAGTGCACCTATCTGCCGATAGAGGACGTGCTGCCGCTGCATTCCCTGCTGTATGAAGAGTACCTTATGCTGAATGAGCTGAACCGCGTCCGCGTAAAGGGCAATCTGATTCGTGATGTTCAGCTGAAACAGCGGATGCTGGATGAACTGTTTGCAAAGAATAAATCGGTTTCCTACAAAACATTCGCGAAGTGGCTTCAGCTGAACAGTCCGTATGTGGATGTTACGGAGAATGATATTTCCGGCACGCAGGAGCCGGGGAAATTCACGGCGAGTCTGCGCACACGGTATGACTTGGAGAAGCACGGATTCACCGTGAACGACCAGACGGCGGAGCAGCTGGAAACGCTGGTGCGCTGGAGTACCATCTTTGAGGATCGCAGCATCTTGAAGAAGCTGATTCAAGAAAAATATCCGGACATAACGGATACGCAGCTGAATTTTCTGGTGCAGCGGCGCTATACGGGCTGGGGACGACTGAGCGAAAAGCTGCTGACTGGTGTGCTGGGTGAATATGAGAATCAGCCGGCAACAATCATGGACGTTCTGCGCGCGACGAATGAGAACTTCATGCAGGTGCTGAATAATCCGCAGTACCATTTTCAAGAGAAGATTGCAAAAGAGCGGCTGATGGAACTGGGCGAACCGAAAGAGGAAATCGAATACGACGAGATCCGGAAATTGCAGGTTTCTCCGGCACTGAAACGCGGAATTTGGACGGCAGTGCGCATTGTGAAGGAACTGATTGAGCATCAGGGCTGCCATCCGCACGCCATTTATCTGGAAAACACGCGCGAAGAAACGCCGGATGAAAAGAAACAGCGCACGCAGTCACGTCTGAACCAAGTGGAGCAGATGTATAAAGAGTTGGCGGAAGATAAGACAGCGGAGAAAGTGCCGTCAGAGTGCTGGGAAGTACTGAAAAACTGCAAGGATAAAAAGAAACTGGATGACCAGCAGTACCTGTATCTGCTGCAGCTGGGGAAATCGCTTTACAGCGGCAAGCCGCTTGATTTTGACCAGCTTTCGGCAACAACGGAAATTGATCATATTCTGCCGCGATGCTATATCGTGGACAATTCGATTGAAAACCGCGCACTGGTGCTGTCGGGTGAAAATCAGCGCAAGGCAGACAACCTTCTGCTGGCGAATAGCATTCGGGATTCACAGCGCCCGTGGTGGAATTATCTGCGCCAGAAGGGATTCATGGGCGAAAAAAAGTTCAAGAATCTGACGCGCAGTGTGGTAAGCGACGAGGACAAGCAAGGGTTTATTGCACGGCAGTTGGTGGAAACAGGGCAGATGGTTCAGTGCGTGACGGAGCTGTTCAAGCGCTATTATCCGGATGTGCATGTGAGCGGCATCAAGGCAGGGCTGTCCTCGGAGCTGCGGGAGCAGTACGGGCTTTACAAGATTCGTGAGCTGAACGACATGCATCATGCGTATGACGCATTTCTTGCGGCAACAATGGGGAACTTCGTGGAGCGCTTTATGCCGTGGCTTGACAGTGAGTCGTCTGCAGCAATTCGATTCAGGAAAGCGCAGGAAGCAAATAAAGGTGATGATAACAAGGTTGATTTAAGCTCGAAGCACGGCATGATACTGGCGAAATTCAGCCAGGATCAGGAGGATCCGGATACCGGGGAAATCATCCACAATGCACAGCAGGGAATTTGCTACTTGAAGGCGGTGTGGGGATACCATGATGGGCATGTGGTGTTCTTGAAACGGCAGAAGTCTGGTGCTATCTATGATGAATCACGATACCGTGCCGGGAGTGTAAAAGCTAAATTGTGTTTGAAGAAAGACTTGGATACCATGAAATATGGCGGATATAACAAGGAATATCCTGCATATATTGCGGCAATCAGCTATCAAAAGGGCAAAAAGCGCGTTGGTGAGCTGGTGAATGTGCCGATTTATCTGGCGGAAGCAATTGAGCAGAATCCGAAAGTGCTGGTGGACTATCTGGAGAAAGATTATCCGGGAGTTCAAATCATTCGCCCGAAGATCTTGATGAATCAGCGTATTGAGTACGAGGGCAGCGAACTTCTTTTGCGAAGCTGCAGCGAGATGTACAATGCGCGTGAGTTGTTTATTCCGACATATCTGCATCACACGCTTTGGAAGCTGTATAAAGCGCCTAAGCAGTTGCAGCCAGATGACGAAAAGCATCTAAACACGCTGATTTCACTTCTGATAGAAAAGATGGAGAAACAATATCCAATTTTCAATGGCGTGGCAAAGCGCATGTCAGTAATTGATTTTGATACCCTGTGTTTCCAAGAAAAATGTATTTTCATTGTTGAAACGATGAAAGTAATGGCGGTCAACGGGCAATATGCCATGTATAAAACAGCACTGTCAAGAAAGGAATTGAGTGATAATCAAGGAAGAATTACAAACAAAGTATTGAATTTATCACATATTACCCTGATTGACCAGTCCATCACAGGACTGCGCGAGAAGAGGACGAAGCTATGGCCGGATTCCGAACCGTCGTGATTCAAAGCCCGTGCAAGCTGACGTATAAGGATGGTTTTCTCATCATTCGCGGCGATGAGGTGCGGACAGTTCACCTTTCGGAACTGCACACGCTGATTCTGGACACGACGATGGTCACGCTGACAGGGTATCTCATCTGCGAACTGATGCACGAAAAGGTGAACGTCATCTTCTGTGATGAAAAGCGGAATCCATGCGGCCAGGTACTCCCCTATGCCGGAAGCCATGATACAGCGGCAAGGATGATGGCGCAGGCAAACTGGAGTGATGCGCGGAAAGCGGCGCTGTGGCAGCAAATCATCCAGCAGAAGATTCTTAATCAGGCGGGCGTGATGCAGGAAGTTTCCGTGGAGGCTACAAGACAAATTGCAGCCTTCGCGGAGACCGTCACGCCTGGCGACGCGACGAATCGCGAGGGACACGCAGCGAAGGTCTATTTCAACCGCATTTTCGGCAAGGATTTTTCGCGCGATTTGAAAAGCGACCGTAATGCAGCATTGAACTATGGCTATTCGCTGCTACTTTCCTGCTTTAATAAGGAAGTTACGGCACGCGGCTACGCGACGCAGCTGGGGATTCACCATCGGAATGCGTACAACAGTTTCAATCTTTCCTGTGATTTGATGGAACCATTCCGCTTTCTGGTGGATGAGGTCGTGCTGCATCAGGGAGAGCGCACGTTTGACAAGGAATATAAGTACGAACTGCTGGACATCCTGAATACAGAAATTTGCTATCAGCAGCAAAAGATGTATGTCAGCACTGCCATCGCCCGCTTTGTGCGCAATACAACGGATTACCTTGACGGTCAGACGGAGTGGACAGAAGGAATGATGATGCACTATGAGGATGCGAGCCATGAGAGTCATCGTGATGTTTGATTTGCCGGTGACAACGTCGGAAGAGCGCGCCGCATACGGGCGATTCCGCAGAGACCTCATCAAGGACGGCTTTCTGATGATGCAGGAATCGGTATACTGCAAATTGGCGGTCAATGCGGTGTCGGCTGACCTGATTAAACAGCGCGTTAATCGCATCAAGCCAGCAAAAGGCGTAATCCAGCTGATGATTATCACGGAAAAGCAGTACAGCCAGATTGATTATCTGCTGGGCGGCCCGCAGGAAAAACAGCTGGATACGACAGAGAGGTTGTGGTTCTTTTGATACTGAGAAACATCAGCTTCGAGCATGATTTGCCAATCGTCGATGACCATGCGGCTTCGATGCAGATTGCCTCTCCGCACCTGTACGCGCGGGTTGTGCAGAGTTTCCTTGCGCTGGAAGCGGGCGAAGAATCCTTGGAGCCCTTCTTATTCTTGCAGGACGATGACCTTCTGGATGCAGCAAAGCTGCTGTACGTTGTCACCGACCCGTTCCACATTGATTTTGCGAACAAGAAAATCATGACGGCACTTTACGGGGAAATTAATCAGCTCATTCGCAAAAATCCGCTGCGACAGGTCCGCTGGGAAAAGCAGATGGTGGAGCTGTCAGATTTCATTCAGGACGTGACGCGCGAAATCCCGCTGGAAATCATCGCGCCGGACGAAATGACGGTACAGGATGTTTGCAAAGCGTTCGGTGTACAGCTGGATTGCCCGCTGAATACGTCACCGCTGGTGCGGATTTGCAAGCTGCTGGATGTTCTTGCGGAGTGGATGCCGAAAAAACTGCTGGTTCTCTGCAATCTTGACAACTACTTTTCGGACGCGGATTGGCAGGAAGTCATCAAGTATGCCGCCTATACGAAGGTAAAAACGCTGCTGGTTTTTCAAAATCAAGCGCTTCCGATGCATGAGCAGGAAATTCGTTGGCAAATTGATCAGAATTATGATGACAAAATCATCAAGCTGTGATATACTGAAAAAGAAAAGAACCATCCGGCGTGGCAGCGGCTCACGACCGAAAGGTTCCTACCTCATGGATTTGAGTTTTGGAACTATGTCATTCCAGATGGTTCTACTACCCGTTTTGACGGGCTTGTAAGTCACCATGTGTTTTGGAACTATGTCATTCCAGATGGTTCTACTACACGAAACGCTGTACATCACACTGTCCGAGCGTTTTGGAACTATGTCATTCCAGATGGTTCTACTACTGTCCTGCTCCCTGCTCCCGTCCGCCAGCGGTTTTGGAACTATGTCATTCCAGATGGTTCTACTACGGCGGCATGGCCGCCACAAGCACCCCGGCGGTTTTGGAACTATGTCATTCCAGATGGTTCTACTACTGTCCTGCTCCCTGCTCCCGTCCGCCAGCGGTTTTGGAACTATGTCATTCCAGATGGTTCTACTACAAGGAGATTCGGCTACTTGAAGAGAGCTATGTTTTGGAACTATGTCATTCCAGATGGTTCTACTACCGAAAAAGGGCTTGTAAATGCGTGCAAGGTGTTTTGGAACTATGTCATTCCAGATGGTTCTACTACTCGGCGGCGCGAATCTGGAAATCCCGTCATGTTTTGGAACTATGTCATTCCAGATGGTTCTACTACCAAAGGGAAACGCTGGTTTACATCGGTGTGGTTTTGGAACTATGTCATTCCAGATGGTTCTACTACATTTCCCGTGGTCGATATTGTTTGTGATATGTTTTGGAACTATGTCATTCCAGATGGTTCTACTACCCCAGCGTCGCGCCCTGCTCAAGTATGAGCGTTTTGGAACTATGTCATTCCAGATGGTTCTACTACCGACTGGGAAATATTAGGAAGGCGAACCGTGTTTTGGAACTATGTCATTCCAGATGGTTCTACTACAGGTGTACAATACTGTCACAAGGCAAGCGCGTTTTGGAACTATGTCATTCCAGATGGTTCTACTACTTTCCTTATACCGCATTGCGGTCTCCTTCCGTTTTGGAACTATGTCATTCCAGATGGTTCTACTACGCTGGGCTGAGGGCTTGCGCCCCCTTTGCCGTTTTGGAACTATGTCATTCCAGATGGTTCTACTACTCCGGCGTACACGGTAGCCAATCCGTTCTGGTTTTGGAACTATGTCATTCCAGATGGTTCTACTACCCGCATCAAGTGCCACATGCTTACTCCTCCGTTTTGGAACTATGTCATTCCAGATGGTTCTACTACCAAATGCGTGCAAGGTGTGCTATAATCCATAGTTTTGGAACTATGTCATTCCAGATGGTTCTACTACGATTGTCGAGGGGCATGGGCGGCTGGAAGCGTTTTGGAACTATGTCATTCCAGATGGTTCTACTACCAGGAGAATCTCCATGTGCGCTTCCTGTTTGTTCTTCTATAAAGATCAGGTTTTCCTGGTGCGAGTCGGCTGCTGGTTTTACTGAAAACCGATTTTCTTCGTTCCGGTGCTTGGCTTATTAAGATCGATTCCTTTATCCGTGAGGTAGTCGTCCACATCTTCCACGATAATCACGTTGTCGCCATTCTCATCTTCCGTCCGAAGGTTTTGATTCATAATGACCTGATCCAGAACGTTCCGTACAGTCCTCGCATTTGCGAAGTTCGGCTTGTTGCGGAAGTACCCCATGATGTCCAGCAGTCGATTCAAAGCTTCGTCGTCTATGGAGTATCCCTTCTTTGCCAGGAAAGACTGCGCGATGAGGCCCAGTTCTTCTCTTGTGTAATCCGGAAATTCCAGCGTAAACTGGATCCTCGATTCAAAGCCAGGATTTGTGCTGATCATTTTGACCATTTCGTCTCTGTACCCAGCCAGTATAGTGCAGAACTGGCCTCTGCGGTCTTCCATTTCTTTCAGCAACACCGCTATGGCTTCTTCTCCGTAACTGGCAACGCCTCCGTTGACAGTCGTTCCGCCTGCCAGAGAATAGGCTTCATCAATAAACAGCACGCCACCCATTGCGTCATTGATCTTGGCCAGTGTCTTCGGCGCCGTTTCGCCGACATACTTGCCAATCAGGCCGTGCGCGTCTGTTTCGATCAGTTTAGCCTCGTCCAGAACACCCGCATCGTAGAGAATCCGGGAAAGAATCCGCGCAACTTCCGTCTTTCCTGTTCCGGGATTTCCATAGAAGCACATGTGCAGATTGAAATCTGCCAGACCCTGATTGCGTTTTGCGTATGCCTTGATTTTCCTGACCATGCGCTTTACAACGCTCAAGCCAATCAGCTCATCCAGTTCCTCTTCACCGGTCAGAATCTTTTTGGCTGCTCCAGTGGAGGAGGTAGGAAGGTTGATCTTGGCGTCCTGGATATACTTGTTGACATCAACTATGCCGATTTCAGTATCCTCCGTGCCAACGCAGCGCAGATTCTGACACATGATAACCTGATCCAGGATGTTTCGGATTTCTCGGACATTGGCGAAGTTCGGGTCCTTTCTTCTGACATCCGTGATGTCAAGCATCCTACTCAGTGCGGCTTCGCCGATCGTATACTTGCGCTTTTTGAGCATCAACATGGTGATTTCCCTCAGCTCTTCGCGCGCGTAATTGGGGAAGTCCAAGGTAAACTGGATTCTGGATTTAAGACCGGGATTGACAGAGAGCATCTTCTGCATCTCGTTCCTGTAACCGGCAAAGATGACACAGAATTCTCCCCGATGATCTTCCATGGCTTTAACGAGCGTATCGATAGCTTCTCTGCCATAGTCTGTAATGCCGCCGGTATCGGCATTATTCGCCAGTGCATAAGCTTCGTCGATAAACAGCACTCCCCCCATTGCTCTGGCGATCACGGATCTGGTCTTTTCTGCAGTGGCGCCAAAGTATTCACTCACAAGGCCGCTGCGATCTACCTCAATGACTTTCTTTGTCGGGAGAATCTTATTCTCGTAGAGAATGCCGGCAACCAAACGTGCAACTTCTGTTTTGCCGCAACCGGGATTCCCCAGAAAGCACATGTGGATATTCAAGGCATCGCTGTCCTTGTTCATGAGGGAATATGCCTTGATCTTCTTTATACTTTCTTTGATCCCACTGAGGCCGATCAGCTCATTGAGCTGCTTCTCGCTTTCGCCGATTTTCAGCAAACCTTGTTTATTGACTCCCATCATGCCGAAGGAATCCAGTTCAATCATCTTGTCATATAGATCAAACAATTCTTCCTCAGTTTTACCGGAAAGGAAATCAAACGCCAGAATAGCCGAATCGACGTCCGCATACCTTGCGGACAGCTTCTCAAGGACAATACCTTTAAGCGTGTCATTAGTAGCCGTAGTGCCATCTTCAAAAGTATATACGCTCTTCTTGACAAGAATCGGAGCATACATAATGACTTCGATAGCATACCAAAGCGTCTTCAGCATATCGAATAATTCGTCAGAACCATCTGAGAGCAGGTCGACCACGTATTTTTTCGCAAGCGTTTTTTCTACTCGTTCCTTGCAGCGGGCCAAGTCTCTTATGTAATCTGCGTTCGCCTCAGGATGATAGGTTCTTTTCAGCTTTTCACGATATGCAGTTCCGTAGATGTTGTTCTGCTTGATGAACTTCAACACCTTACGGGACAGTTCGAGCAGCGCATTGAGGATTTCGTCCGCCAAAGGCAGGAGGGATTGATCTGGCGTCTCCATATAAGCAAGCGTAATCTTTGGTAGTTGCACTTCCGGGAGATCAACTTTCACCTCTACCGCAGACAGAGCCTCCTGAAGAACCTCATCAAGCCCATCAAATGTGTCCTTCAGGTTCTCAAGAGATACTTGATACTGTTGGAAGTATGATGCATGAATGTGCTTGCGAATCTGCTCAATGGACTCATTCAGGCGCTCGCAGAACATTTCTGTTTTTGTTGCAGCGCAAACAAACCCTTGTATCGTATGGAAGTCAGGGAAACGTTTATCGTCTTGCGATTTTCTGATGGTCTTTACTTTTTTCTTGTCGTCATCATCATCGGTTTCATTCAGCGGAACTTCTCTGAAGAACTCAAAAGAGTCTCCGGTCACTTCCGTCAGACGGAGTCTTCCGATAAAACCACGGATTTCACGCCTTAACGCGTCATCCTTGTCATACGGCATCTCAAGCATCTTGTACCCGCAGACAGGGCAGCTGCAGCTTTTTTCGCTTTTCTTCACTGCGCCGCAGCTGATACATTTAAACTCTGCCATGTCAATCAACCCTCAGCGCTTTCTTCGCAGCGTCAAGCGGCGACGTATAGAAGATCACTTCAATCTCCTCTTTGAGGTCAGCCTTAAGCAATTCATATTTTTCCTTACTCTCAGCGGGCAGCATGATTTTCTTCGCGCCGGCATTCGCTACCGTAACAAAGATCTCGTCCAGTTCCGTTGTAATTGGCATCATGCTGCCGGACATGACAACCCGACCGCAGATGACCAGAGAGGGCATGACCGGACGATTGGCAAGGCCGGAGAACAGGCCGACAACCTCGGCGACCGAGATTCCATCGCTGACGCCGCGATTCTGGAGATCGTTGAAATATAGACTGTAATCAAATTCTTCGTAAGAGCCGGCGATGATTCTTTCGGCGTTCTCTCCGAAGTAGTTGAAGGCGGCTGTAATGCTATCGCGCACGCTCTTCGGCGCGCGTGCAAGGCCTTCCACATTCCGGAAGCTGAACGTGCCTGTACCGGAAACGAGCTTGTTTTCCAGTCGATAGATACCGAGGACATTCGTCACAGACCGGCCTACACCGTACACATAGCCAGGTTTTTCAAAGCCCTGGCGGATCAGCGTTCCGCCGGAAACTTCCGGCAGCTCCACGATGATCTCTTCACCGGTTTCATCATCAATATAACCCAGATCAACATCGCTGAATTCGCCGGGCGTCATTTTGCGGAGCTGCTCTTTTACACGCCGCCTGCATTCAATGGCGTATTCCAGTATCTCCCGAACTTCTTCTTTGGTCATGCGCTCATTTGGATGAATGAGTTTTGCCAGCCCTGAAAAGGTTCTGCCGACCGCAATCGTATCGCGGGTATTGAAACGCTTATTCAGGGTGAAAAAGGCACTGAAGGAATTGGTGAAGTCGTATTTGCGCATTGCATGACAGAACTCAGAGAAGCAGTCCGAGATCAGCCCATACCCGGTGGTAAACAGAGCAGAGCGCAGTTTGGGCGTCTCCCAGCCAGGTAGATAGGCGTGGATTCTATCAAAGAAAGCAGAGTCGTTATTGAAGGCAACAGGGAACGGCTCAAACAGATTTGTGGTACGCATCATATCAGCAACACTGCGGAACGTATTGCCTTCAAAGGCAATGGAAGCATCTGAGCTAATGGAGTCCGCACCTCTGGCAAAACTGCCGTTTGCCATGTAGTTTTTCATGATCTGCACCATATCGCCAGACGCCTGGGTGATACCAGCCACTTCGTCAAAAGCAATGCAGTCCCAATTGCCCACCAGACCAACGCGACGGGAAGACATATTGTAGAACATGTTAGAGACCGTGGTGGTACCGCTACTCATCAGGATGGAATAGGGGGACAGTTCGCTGTACACATGCGATTTGCCAGTGCCACGGGGACCAAGTTCAACCAGGTTATAGTTCTTTTGAGTGAACGGCACAAAGCGAAGCAGATAGTGGAATTTCTCCTTCTGGGACAGTTCATTCGGCTCATAACCAGCGGAGCGAAGCAGAAGGTCGATCCACTCATCGCGGGTAAAGAAAGCGCGTGCTTCCTTGATATCGTCCAGATCCAGATTAGGCATCTGAATCGGCTTGAGCGATGAGATTATAAACGGAGAGTCATATTTGGACTTCTTTTTCTTGATCTTCTTTTTGCGCTTCTGGTTTCCGAAAATATCCTCTTCGAACTCTTCACGGTCTTCGTCATCCGCATTGAGGCCTATGTACTCAATCTTGACGATGCACCAGATGCCGCCGACCAGCAGTTTCTCATTGTGCACCACCAGATCAGAGGGTACTTCAAAGGGATCCAGTCTCAGATTCGTAAAGTGGGCGACATACTTGTCCTCACGCTCATCAAAGATAACCGTAATCTTGTCAATGATCGTATGCTGTCCGTTTTCCTTGATCTTGGACTTGACATATTCGCTCTGATCCGGGCGAACATAGTTCTCGCTCAGGATTCGCCGGATCTTCTCAAGCCCGATCTCAATGGCATCTTCATCATCTGTAGCACAGTACATGCCAAGCAGGTATTCCAGAACATAGGTTGGCACATTTGCACCTTTTTTCATCAGAGAAGTCAGGTCTTTTCTGACGACCTTGCCGGGGAAATATTCCAGGACTTTCGCATCAAATTCTGTCATGTTTATTCCTCCTTTGGGTATGATTAAAAGTCAAAGTCATTTGAGAATGAAATGTTGACATTGTATTCTTGTACACAGATCAGGTCGCCTGTATCGAAATTCAGCATAAGCAAGTAATACTTTACGCCATTGAACCCATTTTCAGACTTTAATTCAAACGAAGTCTTTGTTTCTTCACCATCCGCCTTCCTGTCGATCAATCGCATCTCACTGATTGGTTTGCCGGATTGATCAACAAAGATCAGTGCATAACGGTTGCAGCAAGAATGATCTTCAGATTGCTTGTATTGTTTTCTCACAATGCTGTTAGTTATCACTCTCTTACCATCATCCTGGAGCGGACATATTTCCGAATTCAGCAATTCATGATATTTGTCTCCTTCCAATGCTCTTACAACACTTGTCAAGTGATCAAATATTGCAGAATTATCTTGAACTGTCTGCTGTTCAATATCTCTCTTCTCAAGTTCTTTTTTATCCTCTGTTGGCGTTCCTCTTGCTCTCTACGTGCTTTTTCATCTTCTTTTGCTTTTTCAATCTGGCTTGCTCTTTGAGCCTCCATCTGTTTTTTCTGTTCCTTCTCTGCTTTTGCGATCATTTTATCAAGCGCGGCCAGCTCCTTGCTCAGTTTTCTTATTTCCGCAGAGATTGTTTTTGCTTCTGCTTTCTTTTGACTTTTTTGCTGCTTTATTTGAAACTTGCTTCCAAATTTACCAATCAAATAGTTGGTGTGAAAATCGTTTATCTGCTGTTCAATATCCTGGAGTTTAGCTTTCCTTTTCTCTAACTCATCTTGTAATGTATTCAGTCTTTTTCTTCCCTCATCAATCGCTGCTGTGAGGCTCTGAATTCTGCTCGCCACTTCTTCTTGTCCAAGATGGAGATTTGACAATTCCTCGTTTGCCTGGCTGTCGATCTCCTCGATTGCTTTTAAATACTGCTGCTTGAGCGCATTGATCACCTGCTCATCCTCAAGCTCCGGATATTCAGCCGCCAAAGATGCATTTTGCGCATGTTGATCACCGATTGCCTTAACAAGTTGTTCTATCTTCTCTGTAACATCAGCGAGCTGGACTTTCACCGGATGTATGCTATTGCAAGCAGGATTTTCTGCTGTTAGAGAGCTTATCTGTGATTCTTGATCCTGTATTGTCTGCGCTAATCGGGCAATCGATGAAGATACTTTTTCCAGTTGATTCTTCAGCGGATGAGTTTCATTCAATTCTGGATCGTCGCGTTGAAGAGCAATCCGCGCTGATTCCTCTTCTTGGATTGTTTTCTCCATTTCGGTAATACGCAGAGCGTTTTTTTGATTTTTTCCTTTATGTTTCGTTTTTTTCTAAAGGAAAGAATAAATGCTCGTTGAGCTGCTTCTTCCCAATCTTTCTTTTCTCTTCTCAACTGTTCCAGTATTTTGTGACTGTTGAGTATATTTTTTTGAGCACTACTCAGCTTGTCATCGAAATCGTTTTTAGCTTGTGTATAGGCATTTGACAGTCTTAGCTGTTCGTCTTCCAACCGTCCCAACTCTTGCCGATTAGCATTTATGCTTTGACGCAAAGAACTGACTTTGTTCTGATACTCTCTTTGGATTGTGCTGCAAGTTTCCATCAGTTCTTTCTTTTGATTTTTCAGCATGTGCATTCTTTCTTCATCAGCCATTATACTGTCATGAGGAATTGCAATCTGGACACGTAACTCTTCCTTTCTTTTTGCACGACTTTCTTTAATCTTCTGAAAATTGGAATCAAATTCGATCTGAGCCTTTTCCTTTTTTTCAGTGGTATCGTCTTCAATATTCTTTGTTTTCATGGAAAGTTGAGTATTGAGTGTCGAAAGCTTTGCACGCTGTTCCTCCAATTCTTTCTGTTGTAAGGCACAGGTCTTTTTTAAAGAGGTGCTTTCCTTATTTATTTTTTCCAGTTCACGTTTTTGCACATCCAGTCTTGCGAGGATTCTTTGCTTCTCTTGCTCCTCTTCTTCAATATTGTCTCTCTGCTCATCATCGGGAAGCTCTTTTACAGCTTGCTGCCACTTGTATATCTTTTGCTGATAACTAAGTGGAATGGTTCCAACCTCTGCACCTTTAACGCATATCATTTCCATCAAGCCTATGATAGTAACAAGATCCGTCTTGGAAATGTTTTTCTGATAAAACCTCTTGATGTCAACTTCAAGCTCTCCAAATATCCGTTTCAATTCATTAACGTATGATTTGTTAGCCGCTTTTATTTTCAACTCACGCTTTTTCTCATCCAAATACCAGTAGCGTCCCACAGACTTTATGTCCTCTTCTCTTTTTATTCCAGCTTTTTCGATACTGTCACGCTTATCCTGAATCAAATCACGGATTTCATCCTCTTGTGAACGGTCTATTGGATGATTCTGATACAGCTCAGCATAATACTCCTCCAGAGCGGACTCAATCATTTGGCCTGATAATGCTTGTCTTCCATGGAAGCCAATTCGGTATCCAAGGATGCAAGCTCCGCTTCTTTTTCAGAAATCTCTGTTACTATCAAAACTCGTCTCTGAATCAAATCGTTGAGCATTCGCGTTTCCTCCAGTCACATCTGTTACGTAACCAGTATTCTGTCACACATCAAAGAGCGCGGCCTGTTACACGCATACGATTAGGAATCAAAATCATTGACAAATGCGACATCAATCGTGAACTCAACCCAACCCACTACAGTTCCGCTTTCTTTCTCCACGATGGTGAGGTAATAGGTTCCCGTTTTTTTGAATTCCATGCTCTTGAGGGTAAACCTTGTGCGGAACACGCGATCCGATCCATTGCTGCTGGTCTTGTCCGCAATGATGGTCTTTTTATCGCTGACCGCCATGTCACCGGCGTCTGCCATATAAAAAACTTTACGCTTTGCGCATCAATTAGCATATAGTGCGGTTCTGCACTTTTTCCCGTATCTTTACGACTTTTTCCAACCAGATAAGTGAGAATTTTCTCCCATAATCCCGACTTTGCTTCTCGGCTGAAAAAGCTGTACACCGTTTGATACGGTGGAAAGTCATGCGGAAGTTGGCGCCACTGACATCCGGTCTTTACAATGTACAGCACGGTGTTCGTCAGTTTGCGCTTGCTCCACTTCCGATTCCGCATTCCCGAATATAGCGGAGCGATTTCTTTCCACTGGGTGTCTCTCAAGTCCGTCGGATACGGCTTGCTCCCTGCTCTTTCTTCTTCCACGCTGCTATTATACCACGTTTACTTTATCAAGGCAAGTTCTAAATTCATGAACGGTTCTAGGATGTTTTGTCATGTTTATCCTTATTTGGGCAATCGAGGAGCCTTGAGCTGTGTCCATTGAACGCCCTCATAACGCTACCAACGGCATCGGTTTGGTATTGCTATGTCTTAAATTGGAATTTCACGGTTTGTGATTCACTTCCTGTTCCAACATAAGGAACCGATCAAAATCACTTTCGTACAGGCGATCCTGAATAATCCGATACTTTTCATATTCCGTTTCCCCATGGAGCTTGGCCTGCTCCGCGCTAATCTTGCCGGGGCCTGTCAGCAGTTCGTTTCCGTTAAACTCCAAAAAGTCGTCCAGACGCTTCGCCCAGTCTTCCATGCTCATGGGAATCTTGCGCTCCGCCTGCAATTCCGCATAATCCAGATAGAGAGAGACGATTCGCTCCAGATAGTGCATTTCCTGTTCGCTCAAATAGTTCTTGACCACCGTCTCGTCCGTTTTTAAAATCTTGCCATTCGGCGCATTCTCCCATGTAGTCAGCCCCATATGCTCCTTGTTGGCATCCTTATCGTAATCAAACGCCGTTGCGTACAGATCTGTGACCTTCTGATAGAATTTTCGCTCACTCAGCCGTATTTCCCGAATCTGCTCAAGCAGCCGCTCGAAGTATTCGTCCGTGTGAACATATGCCCCTTTTTCAGGCGCTCCACGTCCATTGTCCAGCCCTGAATGGTATGGTCTTTCACGATTTGACCCGCCCATTTGCGGAACTGCACGGCACGCTGATTATTGACCTTGAAGCCGACGGCAATAATGGCTTGTAGGTTATAGTGCTTGGTGTTGTAGCTTTTTCCATCCGCGGCAGTTATTAAGTATTTCTTAATAACTGATTCCTCGCGCAGCTCACCATCCTCGAAGACTTTCTTCAAGTGCTGATTGATTACCGCTACGGACACGTCATACAATGTCGCCATCATCTTCTGCGTCAACCAGATATTCTCATCCTCGTAGCGCATCTCGAAGCTGACATCGCTTTCGCCGTTAGCGGCGACAAAGGTCAGATATTCCGCGGCAGAGCTGCGAAGGGCAAGCTCCTTTTCGCTCTTTCTTGCAGGCACAATAATAGCCTCCTTGCCCTGTTTTCCATGATGATTATATCATGTGCTGTCTAATTTTTCAACATGCTGTCCGCATCGATTGTCCGATTTTCCAATGGATAATCGCTGGATTTGTCCGTTTTTCCATAGCAGCGATTACTACACGAACAAAACAGCAGCAGGAACTCCCCTGTCCCTGCTACCGTTTCTCTCTTCACTTATTCCATAATTTCCTTTTGCACGACCTCTTCCGCCCTGCCGCGAATCATCTCCATCCTCCGCACCCACTCCATCTGCTCATTTTCCTTCATCTCCTCATCCACGCCTTCCGCCTCCGCCATCTCCCGAACAAGCACTGCTACCCGCTCTTCGCACCCCTTCTGCACGGATTCCAGCAGCGCCGACAGCTCATCCGCCCAAATCAGCCGGACATACTCGTGCGGATGCTTTTCCTGCAAATAGCGCTCATACAGGGATGCCCACTTGCCATTGGGCGACCTGTCCGCCAGCATACAGGTGGGAAAGTAGTAATCGCCCACAAGGGTGTAGTGAATGCCGTTCTCCATGATTTCGGCAGGCAGTTCGTTCGTCATCGTCGTTTTCATCAAAGAAACCTCCTGTGCTTATTGTCGCCTTGACATTGAACCGCATACACAGCACAGGGGCTAAAATTGTTCCGTTCATGATGACGGGGTTATTTCGGGGTTATTAGGCACTTGTGGAAGCGTCGCAAAGCCTTGTGGTGCAAGGGTTTGCGGGTCGTCGAATGCTTTTCATGGGGTTCAATAGGCCGGAAGTTCGAATCTTCTCACCCAGACATCGAAGCGATTGAAAAATCGCTTCTTTTTTGTGTTTTACGGGCAATTCATTTCCCAGCATCTGCATGATTCGACTTTGCTGGCGCTGGGCGCACCATTTCCGGCCTCCTGCGCCCATATGTGCCGCTTTGAGTTTCATTGCCAGTCAGCGCATCTTCACTGTTTCCACCCAGACAATTCCGCATCTGTTTTGCTGTTTTTGAGCGTGTCACGTTTTTCCCTTGCCATGTATCACTTTTCTCGAAAGACACAGCAACCTGTTTCAATAAGAAACTCGCTTATTTCAACAGATTGCCGCCTTTTGTGTATCAAAATATCAAAGTAGCACTTTTTATACACCCCCGCATTCAGCACACGCGCATGTACGCACGCACACGCATTGCACATACAAATCACATGCATCTGAAAATAAATGTTACTCTGCTACTCTTAAAATCGCTTCCTACTTTTATCGGTATATCACTTTTTGTAGCAGATTTTCTGATGCTTTCTCCAAGTCTCCCTCTCCGCCCCTCTCCCCTATCTGATACGCAAATTGGTCTGAGTTAGGCCGGTTTTCTGAACCCTGCTTTAATGCAGCAACAGCCGTCCGACGCGATGGTTTTGGAACTATGTCATTCCAGATGGTTCTACTACACGCACCATCGCTGTTAGTTGCTCAACCTTCTCGTACTTTCTTGCCATACGAATTGCCTCCTGTCGCAGTTTCTATTCTACGGCAGGAGGCCTCTTTTTGCTGTCCACACTATGCTGGACAGTTCATTGTTTTTCCCTTGTTCTTATTTTTCCTCTGTGCACTCCACTTTGCACATTTCCTGTTTTTTTGTTCATCGTCCCTTTACTTTTTCTTGAAATGATGATACTGAGGGCGTTGAGGGGATTGATTTCCATCCTGTCGCGCTGAACCGCGTGTATAAGAGTGCCGTCATCAAGTAATCAGTCGTGTGCGCTTTTAGAAGAGGCTGAGCCAATCTAAAATCGTATCGAAATCTTCAGGCAGAGCGGTTCTCTTCAGGCAGACCGCTCTGCCTCTTGCATCTGGAAACATTTGAAAAGGGATGACGGATTGTTATGACAAAATATGTGCTCAAGCGAATCGGCATGGCGCTGCTGACGCTATTGATTAGTAGAGAAAATCTACGGCATCAACGGCATCGGCAAGCTGATGGTGGATGCCATTGCCGGCGAGGGCGTTGACTACAACTATGTGCTTGCGCTGGGGATTCTGTATTCGTCGCTCTACATTGGCATCATGCTGGTGGTAGACATTCTCTACGGCGCGCTGGATCCCCGGATTCGCGTATCGGCCAAGGGAGGTGCAAACGAATGAAACAGTTAGAAACCTGCCCGCCGGTGCAGGCAGCGGAATACGTCCCGGTCGCCGGGGACTTTGCGCAGTTGGAGCAGGCAGACATTGCGACCGACACCAACTATGCTTCCCAAGGCTACTGGAAGGGTGTCGCAACGCACTTTGTCCGCAACAAGCGCGCCATGATTGGGCTGATTCTGGTACTACTGATGATTTTTCTGGCGTTCGTCGCGCCGCTTTTCAGCGGATATGCGTATGACGAAATCGTCACGGCGCTCAATGCCAAGGGACGCAAGAAGGCCGCTGTCGGCATCAGCCCGCGTGTACCTGCCATCCACGAGATGGTGACGGGCGAACCTTACGACGACATTTATGCCGATAAAACATTTCTCTTCGGCACGGACGACCTCGGCCGCGACCTCTGGACACGGACGTGGTACGGCGCGCGCGTGTCGCTGATGATTGCCTTCGTCACCATCATCATTGATATGCTCATTGGCATGAGCTACGGGCTGTTATCCGGTTACTTCGGCGGACGTGTGGACAGCATCATGCAGCGCTTCGTCGAAATCGCCAACAGCATCCCGCGGCTTGTGATTGTGTCCGTGCTGGCGATTTTTATGCCCAAAGGCATCGGTCTGGTGATTGTAACGCTGCTGCTGACCGAGTGGATTGGCATGAGCAAAATCGCCCGCGCAGAAATGCTGAAGATGAAAGAGCAGGAGTATGTTCTCGCCAGCCGCACACTGGGTGCAGGCAGCGGACACATTATCTTCAAGGAGATTCTGCCCAACACCATCGTCCCGATTATCACGCAGGTGATGTTTTCCATCCCGACCGCCATCTTTACCGAGGCGTTTCTGAGCTTCGTGGGCGTCGGCATTGTGCTGCCGCAATGCTCCATCGGCACGCTGATTGAGGACGGTTTCAACAACATCACTACCCTGGCGTATCAGATTATTCCGCCGATTCTGGCGCTGCTGATGCTGGGCTTCAACTTCATCGGCGACGGACTGCGCGAGGCCTCGCGCCCAAGCTGGAAGACATGTGAAAGGAGAGGATTCAAGATGTCAGCAAAGACCATTCTGCAAATCAAGAATCTGGATATTTCCTTCCGCACGAACGCCGGCGTGGTACATGCCATCCGCGGCATCAATCTGGATTTGCAAAAGGGCGAAACCGTCGCCATCGTGGGCGAATCCGGTTCGGGAAAATCCGTAACGATGAAAGCCGCCGTCGGCTTGCTGGACAGCAACGCCACCATCAACAGCGGCGAAATCCTGTATACATACGATGACGGACACGGGCAGGACAAAACCGTTGATTTGCTGAAATTGAGCAAAAAGCAGCTGCGCACGGAATACAACGGTCAGCGCCTCGCGATGGTATTCCAAGACCCGATGGCGAGTCTGAATCCGCGCAAGAAGGTCGGCGACATCATCAGCGAAGGCATGGACATCCACCACCGCTTCGCCAATCGGCAGGAGCGCGAGGAGAAAATCAGCGAAATGCTCAAGAAAGTCGGACTTTCGCCGGAGCATGCTGCCCGCTATCCGCACCAGTTTTCCGGCGGTCAGCGTCAGCGCGTCGGCATTGCCCGCGCCCTGATTATGAACCCCAAGCTGATTATCGCCGACGAGTGCATTTCCGCGCTGGATGTGTCGATTCAGGCGCAGGTGGTCAACCTGATGAAGGATATTCAGGCGGAAACGCAGTGCGCCTACTTGTTTATCGCACATGATTTGAGCATGGTGAAGTACATATCCGACCGCATCGGCGTGCTGCATTTGGGCTACATGGTGAAATCCGGTACGAAGGAGGAGATTTTCTCCCACCCGGTTCATCCGTACACCAAGAGTCTGCTGTCCGCCATCCCCCACCCCAACCCCGTGGTGGAAAAGCACCGCGTTGCGCTGACCTACAACTACGCCACCAGTGGCATTGATTACGCGAAAGGAACGGAACATTCCGTCGGCGGCACACACACCGTGCTTGCGACGGATGAAGAGTTTGACGCGTGGACGAAATAACGTGCTATCTTGCCTTCACAAAAACAGCAGCAGAGACGCTTGTCGCCTGCTGCCGTTTTAATTTTGGCATTATTCTATTCCATTCACCACATGCTCCGGCCGTTTTCCCGCCAGCGCATCCGCAATCTGCCGTGCGCACTCCTCCGCCATCCGCAGCCTTGTCTCCTGCGTGTTCGTGCCGATGTGTGGGGTCAGCACAACCTGCGGCAGCATAATCAGCCGCGGCGGAATGTGCGGCTCATCCGGGTACACGTCCAGCCCCGCGCCGCGCAGGTGTCCCGATTCCAGCGCATCCGCCAGTGCGTCGCAGTCCACAATCGCCCCGCGCGCCGTGTTGATGAGAATGCTCCCCTGCTTCATCCGCGCCAGCGCAGAACGGTCAAGCAGCCGGCGCGTCTCCTGCGTCAGCGGGCAGTGCAGAGACAGCACGTCAGACTGCGCCAGCAGTTCCGGCAGGGTCACGCTTTCCACCTGCGGATGATTCACCCCGTGCCGGCTGTACCCGATGCAGCGCATTCCGAGCGCCGCCGCGATTTCCGCCGTCCGCTTGCCGATGTGCCCACAGCCGAGGAGACCCAGCGTCTGCCCGCGCAGACTGCGCCCCATGCTTCTGCCCATGCCGAACAGGTTTTCCGGCGCTTCCTCTCGCGCGCGGAGGCTGTTTTCCCCAATTCTGCGCGAAACCGCAAGCATCAGCCCGATGGCGAGTTCCGCCGTGCTGTCCGTCACGGTGTCGGGCAGGTTCGTGACCGGTATGCCGCATTCCGCCGCCGCGCGCACGTCCACGCCGTCATAGCCCGCGCCATAGCCCGCGATAATGCGCAGCTTTCTCCCCCTGCGGATGATTTCACCCGGCAGCGCGCCGCACGCAACGACCGCATCCGCCGTCGGAATCAGCGCCGCAAGTTCGTCCATTGAGAACTGCATGAGCGGCTTCGGAATCACGATTTTCTCTCCCGAAAGCAGCGAAAATCCCTCTGCCGGGATGCCGTGCGTCACCAGAATCGTCGCCATAGGCTGCTCCTTTCAAAAAAGCGCCCGTCATGTGACGAGCGCCATTGCTTATTCTTCAAATACCGTTTCGGCTTCCGTGAAATCCGGGTCAGCCGCCGGCATGTGGTCGCAGACCATGATGAGCGCATCCTCGCCATTGTCAGCGTAGTAGCGCTTGCGAACGCCAAGCTGCACAAAACCAAGCGACTTATAGAGGTTCTGCGCGATTTCATTGCTGCGGCGAACTTCCAGCGTCGCGTATGCCGCGCCGAGGTTGGAGAGGTATTGCAGCAGCCCGTGCGTCAGGCGTTTTCCCGTCCCTTGCCCGCGGTGTTCCTTTAGCACAGCGATGTTGGTGATGTGGCTCTCATCGAGGATGACCCACGCACCCGCATAGCCGATGATTTTCCCGTCCTGCTCCGCCACGAGGTAGCGTGCAACAGGATTCTTCATGTCGCTGACGAACGCGTCGCGGCTCCACGCATCGACAAACGTGCTGATTTCCACGGCATACACGCCGTCCACGTCGTCCATTGTCATCCGACGAATCGTGATTTCAGGCATGGAGACCCTCCGTCAGCTTCTTGTTGAGCGCGGCGTTCGGGGCGCGAAGGTAGAGCGGCATGAGCGTCAGGTAATCAACCGTCTCCGTCTCCAGCGACGCGAGGTACGCCACTGCTGCCGGGCGCAGGAACGCCTGATGCGGCTGCGCGAACGTGGCAGCATCCCCCAGCAGGGTTTGCAGCTTCTGCCGATGCACAGGCATACCGTCGCCGAGGAAAAGGAAGCGGTCGCCGAATCGGCTGATTTCCGCCACATAGTCCTCAACCTTCATCGGCGTGTCAGCCATCAGCCGATTCGGGCGATTTTCTCCCGCGGAGAACGCTGCGCCGTACACCTGCCCAGCGCGCGCATCCTGAATCGGGCAGACGACACCGCTGAATCCGCTGATGCCCGCCGCCATTGCTTCCAGCGCGTTGACCGCGACGCAGGGCTTCCCCGCGCCGTGCGCCAGCCCCTTCACCGTGCTGACGCCGAGCCGGACGCCCGTGAACGACCCCGGCCCGACCACGACAGCCAAGCGATCCATGTCCTGAATCGTCAGCCCCGTGGACTGGAAGGCGTTGTCAATCATGGGCAGCAGGTTGACCGAATGCGTCTTGTGGTTCATGACGGCACACTCATGGCGAATGCCGTCCTCCGTCAAAATCGCCACGCCGCACACCGGCCCGGATGTATCCACAGCAAGCAGCTTCATTGTTCTTCCTCCAAGGATATTTCACGGAATCCGCCCATCGGAATAATAGTCACATCGCGCGTCGTTTCGTCCACCGGGGTCAGGCGGATGGCAAGGTGCGTTTCCGGAATGGCTTCAGGGCACTGGCTGGGCCACTCAACCACCGCCACGCCGTCGCCGCCGAGGAACTCCTCCATGCCCATTTCGTACAGCTCCTCGACGCTGTTCAGCCGATACCAGTCGAAGTGATACAGGGGAATTCGCCCGTCGTCGTAGACGTTGAGGATGGTGAACGACGGGCTGGTGACGGTCGCCGTCACGCCGAGCCCCTGCGCCAGTCCGCGCGTGAACTCGCTCTTGCCCGCGCCCAAATCGCCCCACAAAAGAAGCACATCCCCCCTCCGAAGCTCTTTCGCCAGCCTTTTCGCCAGTTCGCGTGTTTCATTGGGAGAATGTGTTCTCATAGTTATGTTCCTTCCTATTATAAGGAGGCGCAAGGGGCGTTGCCCCTTGACCCCACCAGAGACGCTGTCTCTGGACTCTGCAAGGGAGTTCCTCCCTTGACCCTTTTTCGCGATTGAGTTGTGCGCGCTTTCAGGCTGTGTCCGCGTGTTTATTTTCTTTACTTCCGGACGTGCAGCATCGGCGACAGCCGCTTATACAGCACAAACGTCAGCAGGCTCAGCACAAAGCCCTTCAGCAGATTGAACGGCGCCGTCACATACAGCAACACCTTCCATTCCGTATCCACGAACGGCAGTGCCTTCTGCGCCATGCCGATAATCGCTTCCATGTCCATGTGGAACGCGTTCATGTAGAACGGAATCATCATCTTCCAGTTCACCAGCACCGACACCACAATCATGCACAGCGTGCCGACCGCCATGCCGACCAGCGCGGTTTTGCGCGTCTTGTGCTTGCGGTAAATCAGCGACGCGGGCAGGATGAACGCCGCGCTCATGATGAAATCCGCCAGCTCCCCAACATACATGCTCGACGAATACGCCAGACGTGACAAGTCCTTAATCAGCAGAATCGCCAGACCCGGCAGCGGACCCATCGAGAACGCGCCGAGCAGCGCCGGAAGCGTACTGAAGTCGAGCTTGTAGAACGCGACAATCGGGATTTCCAGCGGGAACAGGACGGCGGACAGTGCGCCCAGAATGGCGATGCGCGTCATGTACTGGACAGAGAGATTGGAACGGGTTTTCTGCTTTGTCATAGGACAAGCCTCCTTAAAAATATGCACGCCCCTGAAGCAGGTTCGCTTTTCAGGGGCGGAGCATCACGGAACTTCGGCATACTCGCCGAAATTCCGCGCATATTTCCAGCTTTCCTCTCTCATCCAGACTATACTGTTGGCGCCGGAATTGACTTTCGTCTCACCGGCTCAGCCTTCCTGCCCATTGCGGTGCGGAAGGGTCGCGGGCTGTACCGCCAGTAGGGAATTTCACCCTGCCCCGAAGAAGCTCCAAGTGGCTTGTGCAGTTGTTTCGCGCGTTTCAGCAAAATCTGCCGCCCGCGCCATCGTTATGATAGCACAGGCGGCAGTCCTTGTCAAGATTTTGCCGAAATTATTTCATTATTCCAGCCGCAGCACGGCAGCGCCTTCCGGACGGATGTCCAGCACATTGCAGCAATGCTCCCCAAACGTGCCCTCCATCGTCTCGATGAACTGACTCAGCAGCTTGTCCGGCACGAAGTTCAGCGTCGTACCAGCAAATCCGCCGCCATGCACGCGCCACGCGCCGTCCTTGTCCAGCATCATGTGTTCCGCCATCGCCAGCGCGAGCGACAGGCTCTGATCCTTCGGGTTCGCATAGACGTTTTGCAAATACATATACGACGACCGACCGGAGCAGATGATTTCCCACAGGAACGCGAACAGGTCGTTGCGGTCAAGCGCTGCCACCTGACGAACCACGCGCTCGTCCTCTTCAAAGAAGTGCATGGCGCGCAGCAGTGCCCGGTCACTCACCTTGCCGCGCAGGGTCGGCAGCGCCTGATAGAACTCCTCCGGGCGCACACGGCGCAGGTACGGTTCATTGAACAGTGCCGCCACTTTCTTCATTTCCGCCGGAATCGCCGCGTAATCGTCCGTCAAATCAGCGTGATTGCCGCCCGTCGCCACCACGACCAGCGAATAACCGTACTTGGCGAAGTCAAAGTGCATCGGGCGCACATCGGGGTCATCATGCTTGAAGTCCACCGTCACCAGACCGCCAGCAGAAGATGCCATCTGATCCAGCAGACCGCTGGGCTTGCCGAAATACACGTTTTCAGCGTACTGGCTGATTTTCGCGCGCGTCTTGTAGTCGATGGTGAAGCCATTGTAGAGCGCGTCAAAAATGGCGCACGTCATCACCTCGAACGCTGCCGAGCTGCTCAAGCCGCTGCCGGACATGACATTCGACGTCACCGCCGCGTTGAAGCCGCCGATTTTGTAGCCCAGTTCCGCCATCCGAGCCGCCACGCCGCGCACCAGCGCATGGGTCTTCCCCTTCTCCTTTTCAACGACATCAAGACTGCCCAAATCCACCTTGATGGCAGGATAGCCGTCGGAGTGGATTTCCACCATCATATCGTCGCGCGCGGAAACCGCCGAAAGCGTGTCCAGGTTGATTGCCGCTGCCAGCACACGCCCGCGGTTGTGGTCGGTGTGGTTGCCGCCAATTTCCGTGCGGCCGGGGGCGCTGATCATCAGCACTTCGCGGTTCTCGTGAAACAGCTCTTCATGCCGTTTGAGCAAACCAATATAGCGTCCCGTCTGCTCCACCAGCATACCGTCGCGGCGGCCATACAGGTGCATCAGGCGTTCCATCACCTCAGGCGATTTTAGGTTGCGGATCATCGTGGCGTACTGATTCATGTTTGTTCCGTCCTTTCATTCAATGGATGGTTTCTTGAATGGTTTGCGTATGTATATACTATTTTCAAATGAGAATGCGCCAAGGCGCGAGCAGATGGTACAGGTGAATGCAGGAAATAGTATTACTTGTCAAGATGCCATGCGTTGTCATATGTGCTTTGCCAGATACTGACCATCTCGTCGATGCCCAGCGCCTTCACCTGCGCGCAGAAATCTGCCCACGTTTCATCATTAAGTTCCACGTCACCCGCGACAAACCACGCCATGCGCGTTTCCGCATAGGTGCTGATGCCGCTTTGCAGCTCCGTGACACGGTTCATCTGCTCCTGCGTCAGGTAGAGCAAGGGCATTGCACGCTTTTCCCATTGCCGGACGCGCGCCAATTCCGTTGCCAGTGCGTGCGTTGCGTCATCATCCATTTTCATTTGAATTTCCGCACTGGCATAGGAGGGCATAGAGGTTGTCCAAATGGTATTCGTGCCCTGCATGGCGACAACTTCCTCCGCCGTGCGGGCATACGCCCATGTGCCATCGTCGTTCCAGTCGTAGTCCTCGCCTTCCCGGCCAACCTGCGCCGCCAAGAAGCCATCGTCCGTGTAGAGGTAGTCAACCCATTGCAGCAGTTTTTCCGGCTCTGCGCAGGTGGATGAAATTGCGAACGTGCCGCGATAGAGGTCGCCGGTGAAATCGCGGTAAACCTGCTGGCCGTTGTACAGCAGTGGATCAAGTGCGATATACTCCGACGCGAGATTCACGCCGACCACGTCCTGCGGCGTTGCACCGAAGAACACGCCATACTTCGCCGTTTCGCTGCTGCTGGAAGATGACGAGGACGTTGCCGCCTCCACCAGCCGCATGGCCATAAAGCCCTGCGAATCCAGCAGCCCCTCAGTGTACAGCTCGTGCAGCCACGTCAGGAACGCGCGGTTTTCCTCCGTCGTCAGCACTTCGCTGATTTTGCCATTCTGTTCCGTCAGGTAGTAATCATCCGCATTGATGCCGAACGCGTGCGCCAAGAAGCGCAAGTCCCACATGCTCACGAAGGACAGCGGGATTTCGTCGTTGCGGCTGCCATTCTGGTTCATGTCGCGGTCGCGGAATTGACGAAGCACCTCCGTCAGTTCCTCTGCCGTCGTCGGCACGCCCATTTTCAAACGGTCAAGCCACGTCTTGTTAATCCACAGGGTATTGTTCGGCGTCAGTTCGTTAATGCTCGGCAGTGCGACAATCGCGCCATCGGGCAGCGAAACGGCTTCCATCCATTCCGGATTGGCTTCCAGCAGCGCCCAGACGTGCGGCGCGTACTCCGCCAGATACGGGCGCAGGTCAATCAGCTTGCCCGCTTCATAGAACGCAAGCGTCTCCTGCGGGGTCAGTTCCGCCTTGAAGAACATATCCGGCATGGCAACCTCGCCCGCCAGCATTTCCGTTTTCGCCTCCGTCCATGCCTCTCGGCTGACGTATTCGGTAAAGGAGAAGGCAATCCCGGTTTTTTCCTGCATTGTTTGGAAGAATAAGTTCGTGTCCCAGTCATGCTGCGCTTCCGTGCTGCTGGAGGACGACGCAGCTTCCAAGCCGGCGAGCATAATCGGCGCTTCGGCGGCGAAAGCTGTCGGCAGCGCCATTGCTGCCATCAGCACGAAGATTTGCAGAATCGCAAGAAGTTTCCGCACAGTTTTCCTCCTTCAATCAGACGGGCATCTGCCGCGTCTATCTGTCTGTGCTTTATTATAGACCAATTTCACCCGTTTGACCAGTCTTTTTTCACAAAAAAAACAAAATATCTGCTTTTTTTCGTAAACCGTCTCTCTATTGAGTGATGAAAAATATTTCCATGCAGATTTTTTTCATTTTCGGGGCAGGATGGAAAGAGAAATATGGGAGGCGTGGCAGGCATGAAGAAAGAAAGGCATTGGGTGCTTCCGGCGATTTGGGCAATTTTGCTGATGCTGCTGCTCGGCGGCGCGGTTTGGGCGTATCAGGCGTTTTCCGTGGCGGATTGGCAGTCGCTTGACCCGTCCCGGCTTACGTCGCTTGCCCAGACCGGTGCCATACACGATAAGAACGGCGATTACGTCACCTCACTTGTCGGCAAGGAGAACCGCACGGTCATCGACACGTCGCGTCTGCCCGCGCACGTCGTAAATGCGTTCCTTGCCGCGGAGGATTTGCGCTTCTACAAGCATCCGGGCTTTGACATCACGCGCATCATCGGCGCTATGCTCACCAACGTCCGCGACGGCGCATTCAGTCAGGGCGCATCCACCATTTCCCAGCAGCTGATTAAGCTCTCCCACCTGTCCAGTCAGAAGACGATTGCCCGCAAGCTGGAGGAAATTCACCTCGCGCTGCAATTGGAAAAGCAGTACACGAAGGCCGAAATTTTGGACATGTACCTGAATTTCATCTACTTCGGACAGGGCGCATACGGCGTGCAGGCGGCGGCAGAAGTCACGTTCGGCGTCGATGCGGCGGAGTTGACCCCTGCGCAGGCTGCCTCCCTCGCCGCTGCCATCAAAGCGCCATCCGCGTACAGCCTGCAATCCGCGCCGGAGAGCAACCGCGAGCGCCGGGAGTACATTCTGTCCATCATGCTGGCGGAAAACATGCTGACACAGGCGGAATACGACGCGGCAATGGCGGAGGAACTGACCGCCCGCGGCGCGCCGCAGGTGCAGACAGATTACGGCTGGTTCGTCGATGCCGTGCTGGATGAGGCCGAATCCCGGCTGGACGTGAGCGCCGAAACGCTGCTTGCGGGCGGCTACCGCATCGATACGACGCTCGACCCGGACATGCAGCGCATCATGGACGAGCAGTACCTGACGGATGTCTTTCCCGCTGATAACAAGGACGGCACGCCCGTGCAGGCAGCATCCGCCGCGGTGGACACGAGCAGCGGAGCAGTGCGCGCCATTGTCGGTGGACGCAAGTACGTCACCCGCCGCGGATTGAACCGCGCGACCCAGCTGCGCCGTCAGCCCGGCAGTGCGCTCAAGCCGCTGGCGGTCTATGCCCCCGCGATTGAATCCGCCGGATGGACGTGTGCCAGCGTAATTCTCGATGCGCCAACCGCTTTCGGCACTTACAAGCCGCGCAACGCGGGCAATGCTTACTACGGGAACGTGACCGTCCGCACGGCGCTCAAAAACAGCCTAAACATCCCCGCCGTGAAGGTGCTGCAAGCCATTGGCGTCCAGACTGCGCAGCGCTATCTGCGAAGCGTCGGCATTGAACTGGATGAACGCGACGCGAATCTCTCCCTCGCCTTGGGCAGCATGACCTACGGCACCTCCCCCATGCAGATGGCGGCGGCGTACGCGCCCTTTGCCAACGGCGGAACATACTACGCGCCGTACTTCATCGAGCGCATCACCGACCGTGACGGCAATGTCATCTACGAGCGCGAAACCACCGGCACGCGCGTGCTTTCGGCGCAGTCCGCGTATCTGATGACAAGCCTGCTCAAAACCGTCATTTCTTCCGGCACGGGCACACGCCTCTCCAGCGCGGGGACACCTGTCGCAGGCAAAACCGGCACGGTCAATGAAAGCGGCGGCGGCAACCGTGACGTGTGGATGGCAGCGTACACCCCGGAATTGTCCACCGCCGTCTGGATGGGCTACGACGAGCCGGACGCGGCGCACCGCCTGCCCAACCGTGTCTCTGGCGGCACGAATCCCGCTTCACTGGCGCGCAATTTTCTCCGCGCATGGTACACAGGACGCAAGAAGCCCGATTTCACCAAGCCCAAGGGCATCGTCAGCGCGGACATTGACAAGAAGGCCATCGAGTGGCGAGGCGAACCGATGCTGGCCACTTCGCTCACGCCGAGCGCCTACCGCCTGAATGAGGTTTTTCTCGACGGCACACAGCCGAAGAAGAAGAGTGACGTGTGGAATGCGCCCGCGTCCGCAAAATCCTTCTCCGTCTCGCATTCTGACGACGGGCAGCCGCTGCTGGTCATTCAGGCCAGTGATGCCGCCGTCTACCGCGTTCAGCGCGACGCTGCCGGAGAGAGCTTCATCCTGACCGAGCTTCGCGCCGCCGCGGGCGAAACACTCTACTACACCGACAACCGCGCCCAGCCCGGCGTAACATACACATATCGCGTGATTCCCGTGCACGCGGAGCTGCTGGACAATGGCATTTTATTGGAAGGAACGCAGAGCGTGCAGGTGGCGCGGGTGGAGAAGCCGAGTGCGCTGAGCCGGTGGTTCAGCGGGCTTTTTGCCCCAAAGCCGGAGGAAAAGCAGGAGGAAGAACTGCCTGCATCGATTTTTGCCCCATAACAAAATGCGCCGCCGCACCGTAATTTGCTTTCCGGTGCGGCGGTGTTTTGTTATGGATATTCTGCTTTGGGGCGCAGGGCTTTCGCCTCTGCGGAGGCAAGTCGGGGGCTTTCCGTTCGCCCCCTGCACCTCTTCGGTACCGTCACTTTTGGGATTCGTCCAATCCTTGCGCGGCGTTTCTTTGCTTACTGCGCAGCTTCCGCCATGTCCGCTAAATCACCCTGCGGCAGGATTTCCGTCACTTCAAACGGGACATTGTTGCCGGTGAAGTAGAACATCAAGTCCGTTGTGTTCTGGCAGTTTTCCAACTGCGCCGTCGGGAAATAGCGCACCTGCAGGCACGAAACGCCGTTCTCCATGCTCGACATCACCAGAATCGGCGCGCCTTCATCGTACAGCAGTACATACATGGCATTGGTGCGTTCGTTCAAGTCAAGGTACAAGTGTTTCTGCGTGGCTTGGTTCATAATCAGCGAGTAGCGCGCGTCGATTTCTTGCGTCAGTTTCTGGAAATTCTCCACTTCCGTCTTCAGGGATTCATCCGGCGTATCCGTCTCACTCGTTTCGTCCGTGAAGAGGCTGTCGCTTTCCTCCTCCTCGTCCTCTTCCTGCTGATACAACTTCTGCACGCCCGCGTTGTATTCGTCGTACATGGCAAAGAGTGTCACCATGTGATACATTTCCATTGCCCACGAGCAGGTTACCTCGTACAGCACCTGCGGCGCTTCTGAACGGTAAGTCAAGCGGAGCATCTGCGCCATCGACGATTCCATCAATTCAATACGGTAGATGCTGCGCGGCGACTGCCCCTCATGCGCGTATGCCGCCAGCTTCGCCACATCCTCGTCGCTGATGCCCCACGTTGTCTGCAAATAGCGGCTTTCAATCAGTTCATCCAGCGCATTGCCCGCTTCTGCCAGACGCTCGAACGGCACAGGCTCGCCCTCGTCGCCGAACGGATCCTCCGTAAAGGGATACGCCGCAACGCCCGCCAAATCCACCGCCGTGCAGGCAAGTTCAGGCATTTGCTGCGCCGCGAACCACGCCGTCACTTCTTCAGCGGATTTGCACGCCGCCAATTCATCCGAGAGCACCGGCGTGCAGTACATGTCGTTCACCGTGCCGTCGCTGATCCAAAAGCTCATCATCGGCAGCGCATCCGCGTACAGAGCGATATACATGCCCATTTCAGGCTCGCCGTCCGGCTTGGGATACTGCGTCGAGCGCGCCATCTGGTTCAGCATTTGCTTGCCATATGTATCCTGCTGCTCCATCAAAATGCGCTGCGGCATCAGCTGAATCACCCTGCGCTGCTCCGGCGTATCGGTGTAATCCGGGTTATCGCCGATGAAGCCTGCCAGCAGCGTTTCGCCCGTGACATAGTAGACGGCAGATGGCATCGTGCGGTTTCCTGCGCGCAGGCGATTGACAATCTTCTGTTCCTCGGTGATAGCGGCGTCCGTGTCGCCCACCAAATCGGCCACAATGCGGTCGCTGCGCAGGAGGATATCCACGCGCTGGCACAGTTCCAGCATATGGCTGATATTCGTGTTGTTGTCCGTCGTTTCTTCCGCTGTCGCCATACCGGTGAGCATCATCAGCAGGGCAAGCAGAATTGCAAGCATCTTCTTCATGGGGTTCTTCCTTTCTTTGCAGCTGTTTCCGTCATTCCTGCGGCGCGTACACGCTGCGCATCACCACCGCGCCGTTCATTGCCTGCCACGCCACCACAATGGGCGTACCCGCCCTCGGTCGCAGATACAGCAAACCGCCCGTGTCGTGCGCGTCGCAGGGGTACAGCGCAATCGCCAGTATGTCGAGGAACTTGGTCTCCGTCTTGCCGCACTGCTGCATCTGCGCTTCAAACGCCGTCATCTGCGACGCATCGTAGTCGAGTATGCTGATTTGCACCGCCGTCTCCGCTGTATTCCACGGGACAATGCCCTCCTGCTCGCCGCTCAGCGCCGCCCAGTGCTGCATCTCCTGCGCCGATTGCAGGGCAAGCTGCCGGATGGTGTCCTCGTCCGGCTGATGCGGTTCCAATTCCGCCAATGCCACTGCGCAGGACAAGTCAACTTCCTCAAATTCGCCTGCGTAGAATTCGCTCAGCTTGTCCGTTGTCAGCTCGGTCGCCTGATGCGCCGCCGGAATCGCCGTCAGACACACACAGCCGTTTTCCGCGAACCAGCGCACCAGCACCGCGCCATTTTCGCCGTAAGACAGCAGCAGCAGTCCCATTTCCGGCGCATCCCCGGCGTAAAGCAAGTTCGCGGCGGCGCTCGTTTCCTGCGCGTCCATCCCGAATTCCGGGGATACCGCGAACGTGCGCTCTACAATCCGCAGATAGGCGTTTTCCGTCTCGTCCGTCGCATCCGTATCCGCGCTGGCATCCATCATCATCAGCACAAAAAACAGCACCGACGCCGACTTGTCCGTGCCGTTGACGCTGACGCTGATGAACGCCTGCTGGGGCATTCCACGGTCAATCGGCTGCGGCGTTTCTGTACATGCCACCTCTGTAATATTGAGCGTGTCCTCAAACAGCCGCCCCCGCTCCTGCGCATCCATCTGCCGCACAAGTTCTATTGCGCGCCCGACCAGCTCGTACTCCCAAGCGTCATCCGCCGCATCCTCCGCCGTCGCCATGCCCAGCATCAGCAGCATCAGCGCCAGCAGCATAGAAATCCATCGTTTCATCATTCTACCTCCTATTTCGCTTATACTATTTCCAAATGAGAATGTGCCAAGATGCGCCGCGAATTTTTCGTTCTGGCTAACGGGAGTGAAATGCAGCGTAGCAGTGCTACGCTAAATGGAACGACCGGACGCCAGAGCGGAAAAGGCGCAAGCAGATGGCGCAGGTGAATTTGGAAATAGTATTAAACGCATCTTTCCTATCAACGTTATTTTGCCATATTTGCGCAAGTTTTGTCAAGCGAACAGGCCCTTTTCTAATGCAATTTTCATCCTAATATGCAAAAAGCCCTGCTTCCACGTCGGAAACAGGGCTGGTAGTGTATATTAGTTGCCGCGACGCTTCATGAACGAAGGTACGCCGTTGGCGTCCGTCGTCGGGCGCTTGGGCTGCTGCGGCTGCACAGAGGGCATCGGGCCGGTTGCACCGCCCGCATACTGCTGCTGCACAGGCTGCATATTGCCAGTGTAGCCCTGCTGCGTGTAATCCAGCTGCTGGGGCTGATTGCCAAACAGCTGCGGCTGACCATACGCCGGCTGCTGCGGCTGCGCAGGCTGCTGGGGCGCATAATACGCGGGTTGTGCCGGCTGCTGCGTCATCGGCGCTTGCGGAACGCCCATGGTCGGATGGCTGCTGTAGCTGTCGCTGCTGGTGTAGGACGGCGTGTACTCGCCCGTCGCACCGTAGTTGCCGGGCGTATAGCTGCCGGTCGCACCGGTCGCACCGGTCGCGCCGTAATTGCTGCCATAGAGGCGATCGCGGTTGATATCGCGCGCCGACTTAACCGGCTCACGCGGCGGGAACGGCGTTTTCTCAAAGCCCGTCGCAATCACGGTGATGCGCACCTTGTCGCCCATGGACTCGTCGATGCCCGCGCCGAAGATGATGTTCGCATCGGGATCGGCTTCCTCCATGACGAGGTTTGCCGCTTCGTTGATATCAATGATGGAAATATCCTTGCCGCCGGTGATGTTGATCAGCACCGCGCGCGCACCGCTGATGGACGTCTCCAGCATCGGGCTGGAGATGGCGTTCTTGGCGGCGTCAATCATCTTGTTCTCGCCTTCGCCGTAGCCGATGCCCATATGCGCCATGCCGCCGGATTCCATGACGGTCTTGACGTCCGCGAAGTCAAGGTTGATCAGTGCAGGCACAGCAATCAGGTCGCTGATACCCTGGATGCCCTGATGCAGCACCTCGTCCGCAATGCCGAACGCCTCAACCATGCTCGTCCCCTTGCTGACGACCTGCAAGAGCCGGTCATTCGGGATGACAACGAGCGTATCGACGCGCTGCTTGAGGTCAGAGATGCCCGCTTCCGCATTGCGCATCCGCTGCTTGCCCTCAAAGGCGAAAGGCTTGGTCACAACCGCGATGGTCAGCGCGCCCTGTTCGCGGGCAATTTCCGCCACGACCGGCGCGCAGCCCGTGCCCGTGCCGCCGCCCATGCCCGCGGTGACAAACACCAGGTCAGCACCCTTGAGTGCACCCGCGATTTCCTCGCGGGATTCCTCTGCGCTGCGGCGGCCGACTTCCGGCACTGCGCCTGCGCCCAGACCCTTGGTGACTTTCTCACCAATCTGGATTTTCGTCTGCGCGCCGGACATCTGCAAAGCCTGCATATCGGTATTGATGGCGATGAACTCCACGCCGCGCAAGCCGGATTCGACCATGCGGTTGACCGCGTTGCCGCCGCCGCCGCCGCATCCCACGACCTTGATGGAAGCATAATTGCTGGTCAATTGGTCATTCTGAATTTCAATCACGTTGCATCCCCCTGACTCATATGCTCATATGGTATCTTGCCCTGTATGCCGCGTTTTCTTGCAATCAGTAGCCCATCAGCCAGCGGAATGCACGGCTGAACAGCCCCTTTGCACCGCCTTCTGGTGCTTTCTGCTCTTCCTGCGTCGTCACGACAAGAATGGTCAACCCGACGGCGCTGGAGAAAACATGGCTGGTCATTTTGTTGTTGGTGCGCTGGGCCTCCCGGATGATTCGGTGGAGTTTGCCCGCAAGGAAGTCCCTGCCTCCCTTGTTGAGAATCAAGCCGCCGCCGGTCAGATAGACGTTCGACCACTTGCCAAGCTTCACGCCGCCTTCTTCCAGCGCCTTGTTGATGGCCTCCGCGATTTCCTCCACTTTCGCTTCGATAATCGGGGTCACTTCGTCGCGCCGGACAGTGCGGGCGGGTTCATCCTCCGTCGCGGGAATGACATACGTTTCATCCTGATTCGTGCTGTTGAAGCTGTACGTCTGCTTAATTTTTTCCTCAACGAACGGGAATGGAATATTCAGCTGCTCCGCAATGTCCGCCGAAATATGACCGCCGCCAATGTCGAGGCACTTGTGGAAAATCAGCGCGTCGCCCTCCATCACCATCACATCGGTGCACAGATAGCCAATATCGATGAGCATTGCCGTCTTGTCGCGCTCATCTTGGCTCAGGGCATATGTCGCTTCCCCGGCGACGGTGGAGTAGAACTCGCGGGGCTCAATATCCATATCGCGCAGGCGGTAGGTGATATCATCAATGAAATACTTGTCCGCCGTCACCAGCGCAATCATGGCGGACAGTTCGCGACCCTTGATGCCCACGGGCGACAGCGTCTTTTTGCCGTCATCCACGCGGAACCACGCGGGCGCGGAATGAATGATGCGGTCGCCGCCGGATTCTTCCGCCAGCTTGAAGCAAGCGCGGACATCCTGCGCTGTAACATGCGGATCAGGCCCGGTTAGCGACACATGCACTTCCTTGACAATCACGCGTGTAAACATGCCCGGCACACCGACATTCAGCTCATGAATGCGGCAGTTGCCGGTTTTCTGCGCCTGATCAATGGCAGTGCGAATCACATCCCGAATCTCATCGGGATTGTTCCAGCCATCCTGCAAATATCCGCTGTACGGCACAGCGCCGGAGCCAACGATATCACAGCGTTCGCCATTGCTCTGCGCGACCATCGTGACGATTTTGCTGGTTCCAAAGTCAATCGTCGGTACCGTAATCTTCATGAACTCTCATACCCCCTGTTTCCCGGTCTGGCCATTCTGCCGGACGGCTGAAGCCGGGAAAATTGCGGTTCTGACACCCCTGTACCTTGGTTTCTGCCAGCCTGTCAGCAGACAGCTTTTCCCCGCCAGACAGGCGCAGTCACCTATCCAATATACCATTTTTCATTATAAGCCTTTTTTCTCTGGAATGCAAGTGCTTTCGGGCGTTTTGAATGTTTTTCGCCGTCATTTTTATCCGATTTTCATGTTTTGCGGTGCTGATGATGATAGTATTACACCGTCGGCGGCGCATAAACCGGATTCACCGCGTCCGTCAGCGTCAGTGTGCCGCCCGTTTTGCCCATTGCCGAAAGCTCCGTGCGGACGATCAGGAACGCCCGCAGCTTCTCATGCAGCAGCGATGAATCCCCCAGCACAATTTCCATGCCGTCCATCGTCTGCATCCGTATTCTGTCCAGCGAGCTGACATCTAATACGGCAATCTGGTCAAGTCCGCCCATGACGGTCAGCTGCAGCAGCACCTCGGTCACAGCGTCCATCTGCTTCTGCTGATTGGCAATCAACTTCTGCCCGATGATCGTCTTTTTGACGCTTAAGCCCTGCACGCGCACCAGCTCCGGATGCGATTCGTTCGCGTTCTGCACCGTGCGCAGGACGTAGCCATGCGCGTCGGTAATTACGCCGATGCCCGATGTAGTCAGGAACGTGACCTCCTGCCGCTCCTTAACCTCAATGCAAATCGTGTCGAAGGATTCCAGAGACACCATCCGGCAAATCAGATACGGATTCTGTTCGATACGATTGGAGATTTCTTTCTCATTAATCAACGACGACTGCCCAAGTTTCAGTTTGGACAGGCGGATGATTTCCTCCGCGCTGATGCGCACGTTGCCCGTCACCCTGATGTTGCGGACAGTCAGCACACCCCCGAACAGGAACGCGACAAAGAGAATGGCAAGCGCAAGCGGCACGATTGCTTTCCACACCCGCCGCGTGCGGTGATGGCGCTTCTGCGTTTCTTCCGAGTAGCTGTCTGTGTCCAGTACAGGCGGATGGCTCCACACCGACGCTTCCGGCGGGGGACTCTGCGGCGGCTCACCCAAATCAGGGGGCGCAGAAGCTGATTCTGCGTCCCGAAACGGCTGATTCCAGAAGGGGTTTGTCGCCCGGTACAGATCCGGCGAGCGTTCCTGACGCAGTTCCGGCGACTGTTCCGGTTCCTCAAACGGGTTTTCTGCTGTCGGATGCTGTGTGCGCCGTCTGCCGCCCGGCGGTGTGCCCGGCTGCCAGTTGTCCTGTGTCACGGGGGTCATTCCTCCTTCCGTGCTGCCCTGATTATGCGTTCGCATGTACGCGGCGAATATCCGCGCCCAAACAGGTCAGCTGTGTCTCAAAATGCTCATAGCCGCGGTCGATGAACTCCGCGCCATCCACCTGCGTTTCGCCTTGTGCCTTTAGTCCCGCCAGCGTCAACGCCGCGCCACCGCGCAGATCGCGCGCTGTCACCCGTGCGCCGTACAGTTCCGGGACACCGCGAACAACCGCCGTCCGCCCGCTGCATAGGATGCGCGCACCCATGCGGTTCAAGTCCCCCGCGTGGGTAAATCGGTTCTCAAACACGTTTTCCACAACCACGCCCGTCCCCTCGGACACGGACAGCAGCGCCAGCATCTGCACCTGCATATCCGTTGGAAATCCGGGATACGGCTGCGTCTGCAGCTGTGCAAACGCTGTCAAACGCTCCGGCGCAGTCAGAATAACGCGTTTTTCTTCCTCGCGCACATCGCAGCCCATTTCGCGCAGCTTCGCATTCACCGCCAGCAGCGCCTGAACCGGGGCGCGGGTCAGCTCAATGGTGCCGCCTGTAATTGCCCCCGCCGCCAGCAGCGTTCCGGCGACAATGCGGTCGGGCATGGGCGACCACTGCACGCCGTGCAGGTGCTTCACGCCCTCAATCGTCATGACCGCGCTGCCCGCGCCGCGGACGCTTCCGCCCATTGCGTTGATGAAGTTCGCCAAATCGACGATTTCCGGTTCGCGCGCCGCGTTGTGGATAACAGAAATTCCCGGCAGCAGCACCGCCGCCATCAGGATATTCTCCGTCGCGCCGACGCTGGGGTAGTCCAGATGTACCTCGCCGCTGTGCATATTGCCGCCGTCGCAGTGAATCACGCCGCCTTCCTCGTGAATCGCCACGCCCAGACTGCGCAGTCCTGACAGGTGCAAATCAATGGGGCGCAGCCCGATTTCGCAGCCGCCGGGATATGTAACCGTCGCCTGACGGAAACGCGAGAGAATCGGCCCAAGCAGGAAGATGGACGATCGAATCTGCTTGGAGAGAGCGTCCGGCATTTCCGTGCGATTCAGCCCGCCCGCGTCAAGCGTCAGCGTGTGTCCGTCACGGCGAATCCGGCAGCCCAGCATCGTCAGGATGTCCGTCATCTTCCGCACGTCGGAAATCATCGGCACTCCTTGCAGCACCACCGTTTTCTCCGTCAGCACCGAAGCCGCGAGAATGGGCAGCGCCGCGTTCTTCGCGCCATCGACGCGCATCGTACCCTCCAGCTTTCTTCCGCCCCGCACAACAAACGCTTCCATCCGCGTCCACCTCCTGTGCTTCAGCCTATGCCGGAAAACAGGCGCTGTGCCAATTTCGCAGTTCAAATAGCTGATTCACGGGAAATATTGAGCAGGATGCCGATGGCTGCCATCGTGATGGAAATCGACGTACCGCCGGCGGAGAAGAACGGCAGGGGCAGCCCCGTCGTTGGCAGAATGCCCACAACCACGCCCATGTTGAGGAACGCCTGCACGCTGATGCTGCTGGTAATCCCCGCCGCCAGCAGCGTGCCGAACTTATCCGGGCAGCGCATGGCGATTCGCATCCCCCGCAGCATCAGCGCCACGAACAGCGCCACCACAATCAGGCAGCCCAGCAGCCCGAAATCCTCCCCGACGATGGCGAAGATGAAATCGCTCTCCGGGTACGGCAGATAGGCATACTTCTGCCGCCCCATGCCCAGCCCCATGCCGAAAATGCCGCCCGACCCGAACGCAATCAGCGACTGGCTGAGCTGGTAGCCCTCATCGCTCATCATGGAAAAGGGGTTGCGGAAGGACAGCAGACGCCGCCGCCGATACGGCTCCGACCATGCGTAGAATGCGCCCACGCCCAGCCCACCGACGAGCATCAGCAGAATATGCCGCCACTTCGCGCCCGCCATAATGATGAGAATCAGGCTGACGATGAGGATTGACCCCGCAGTGGACAGGTTCGGCTGCTCCAGAATCAGCAGGAATACAACTCCCGGCACGACCAGCACTGGCACAATGCCCGTGAAGAGACGGCGGATGCGCTCGCCGCGGTAGGTCAGCGTCGTCGCCATATACAGCACCACGGCGAATTTCGCGATTTCTGACGGCTGGAAAGACAATCCGCCCAGCGACAGCCACCGCCGCGAACCGTTGATGTACACGCCCACGCCCGGTATGATGACCAGCACCAGCAGCACCGCGGAGAGCGCCAATCCGCCCACCACGACATACGGATGCTGCCAGCAGCGGTACGGAATGCGGCTGGTGACGATGCACGCCGCCGTGCCCAGTCCGATGCCCAGCAGCTGCTTGAGCACTTCGCTGTACGGGCTGCGCGTGGAGGTGCCGGTATAGAACGTCGCGGAAAATAGAACCAGCAATCCCGCGAGCAGCAGCATGATGAGGATGATCACCAGCGTACCGTCCACGGGATTGCGTCTTTTCAGCGGTATTGTGGTCTGTCGCTTTTGTGCGCTTTTTGCCTGAAGCATGTCTGCTCCTTTCTCAGCGCACAGGGATGGGATTATTTCAGTTCGCGCACAAGCTCCTTGAAGATGCGCCCGCGGCTCTCATAGTCCGAGAACATGTCAAACGACGCGCACGCCGGGGACAGCAGTACATTCCACCCGTCGGAAGAAAGCGCGCGGCACTGGTCGATGGCGTCTTTGAGCGTCCCTGCGCGGTGCAGGTGCGTGTAGCCGTTTTCGCGGCAGGTGCGCTCAATCTGGTCGGCGGTTGCGCCAATCAGCACGGCTTCCTTGATGTAGGGCGACGCCAGCATTTCCTGCACCATCGGGGTAAAGTCGCAGTGCTTGTCATAGCCGCCGAGGATGATGGCGGTCGGGCGCGTCATGGTCTGAATCGCCTTGATGGTGCTGTCCACGTTCGTGCCCTTGCTGTCATTGATGTAGCGAACGCCGTCCAGCTCGCGGACGAACTCGATGCGGTGCTCCACGCCTTGGAACGTCCGCAGGGTGTGGGCAATCACATCCGGCTTCACGCCCATCGCGACCGCAATGCAGCACGCCGCCAGCGCGTTTTCGAGGTTGTGCGGGCCGGGAATGAACACGTCCTTCACCGGGCAAATCGTCTCTTCCGCACCGTGGAAGCGCACGACGATTTCGCCATCCCGGACGAACGCGCCTTGCTCCACTTCCCGCTTGCGGCTGAACAGCATCACCTGCGCCTTCACCTGCCCAATCAGCGGTGCAAGTGCCGGGTCGTCCGCGTTGAACACGGCGACGTCCTCTGCCGTCATGTTCTGGAACTGCCGCATCTTCATCGCCGTGTAGACTTCCATCGTGCCGTGGCGGTTGAGATGGTCTTCGGTGATGTTGAGCAGCGCCGCCGCCTTCGGGTGGAATGTCTCCGCCGTCTCCATCTGGAAGGAGGAGACTTCGCAGACGAACAGGTCGCCGTCCTGACTGTCGAGACCTGCCGCGCTGTACGGATAGCCGATGTTGCCCACGACATGCGTCGTGCGTCCTGCATTGCGGAAGATTTCGCCCAGCAGCGTGACGGTCGTCGTCTTGCCGTTCGTGCCGGTAATCGCCACCATTTCGCCAGAGGACAGCTGATACGCCATTTCCAGCTCACCCGTGACGTATACGCCCATTTCCTTCGCCTTCAAGACGAACGGCGCGTTGTCCGGTACAACGGGACTGATGACCATTGCGTCGATGCCGTCCAAGCATTCCATCGCCGGGCAGCCCAGACGGCGCTCCAGCGGCAGATTTTCCAGCGGCTTCAGGCTGTCCCCCAGCTGTTCCGCTGCCTTGCTGTCATTGATGATAACGTGCGCGCCTGCCTTGCACAGCAGCTGTGCCGCCGCAATCCCGCTGCGTGCCATACCGACCACCAGCACGCGCTTGCCCGCGTATTTTTCCGTATTGCGCATGATTTTTCGCTCTCCTTACACGATGACCGAAGTAACCGCCAGCGCCGTCAGCACCAGCGTCACCACGGTGTACATCAGCACGATTTGCGTTTCCTTCATGCCGCACTTCTCAAAATGATGGTGCAGCGGCGACATTTTGAACAGCCGCCGGGGCGTTCCGTAGATTTTGCGGGTCGCCTTGTAATAGTAGCGCTGCAAAATGACGCTCACGCTGGACATGCAGCAGGTGAAGCCAATCAGCAGCAGCAGGAACGGCTGACGCAGCAGCATCGCCATACCGACCACCGCGCCGCCGATGAACATCGACCCGGTGTCGCCCATGAACACCTTCGCCGGATAGCGGTTGTAGCGCAGGAAGCCGAGGCAGCCGCCGCACAGTGCCGCCGCGAAAATGGCAATCGCGCTGTAATTATCCTGCAGCGCGCGCGCCGCGTCGGGGTCGTCGGGAATCTTCACCATCGGAATGCCGAACGAGCCGCCATTCAGGTGCTGATAGACCGTCACGGCGCTGAGGCCCGCAATCACTGCCCAACCCATGCAGCCGACACTCGTCACGCTGGACAGGATGCCGTCGATGCCGTCCTGCAGGTTCGCGCTGTTGGTCATAAACAGCACCGTCAGCGCCAGCAGCGGAATATACCACAGCCCTAAGTCCCATTCGGTATTCGCAAACGGCAGCAGCACTTTGCTCCCCTGCGTGAAGTAGCACCAGACCGAGAAGCCAAGGCACACCACGGACAAGCCGATGATCTTCTGCCACGGGGTCAGCCCTTCGGAACGATGCTTGACTGCCTTCGTCCAGTCGTCCGCCAGACCAACTGCCATCGACCCCAGCGATACAAGCAGCAGCGGCAGAATCGTCGTCACCCACGCGCCGGTATACGCCGCGCACAGCACAAACGATACGATGCAGCCCAGCGCAATCATCAGCCCGCCCATAATCGGCGTGCCGCGCTTTTTCAGGTGCTCCTTCGGGCCGAGTTCGTTCTCGCTCGTTTTCATTTGGTGACCGCGCAGCCATTCAATCAGCTTCGGGCCGGTTGCCAGCGCAATCGCCGCGGACAGCACCAGCGCAAGCAGTACATTTGTCAGCATAGGTAATCCTTCCTTATTATCGGGTATTCAATGCGCAGCAGCTTACTCGCCGCGCAGTTCCGTCAGCAGCTCCTGCACGACAACTTTCTCGTCGAACGGCCGCTTGACGCCCATTGTCTCCTGATACGTCTCGTGACCCTTGCCGCACAGAACGATGATGTCGCCTTCCCGCCCGATTTCCAGCGCATGGCGGATGGCGTCCCGACGGTTCTCGATGACGACGTACTCGCCCGTCGTCTCTTTGATGCCCTCTTCGATTTCGCGCAGGATTTCCATCGGGTCTTCCGTGCGCGGGTTGTCACTGGTGAGGATGCACAAATCCGCCAGTTCGCCGCCGATGCGCCCCATGATCGGGCGCTTGCCCTTGTCGCGGTCGCCGCCGCAGCCGAAGAGCGCAATCAACCGTTTCTTGGTGAACGTGCGGCAAGTGCGCAGGATGTTGCTCAGCGCATCCGGCGCATGGGCATAGTCAAGAATCACGCGGTACGGCGTGTTCGTCGGCAGCATTTCAATGCGCCCCGGCACACTGTGGATGCTTTCCAGCCCCGCGCGGACATTCTCCGGCGACACGCCCAGAATCAGCGCGCACGCCGCCGCGGACAAGGCGTTGTAGACATTGAACATGCCCGTCATGCGCAGGTTGATTTGGATGTATTCCGCGTTGCGCAGCCGCAGCTCAAAGGACACGCCGTTTTCGGTGATTTCAATGTCGCGCGCGAACAAATCCGCCTCCGCCGCAATGCCGTAGGTCATATGCGGAATCGTCACGTCGCGCAGCAGCTCCGCCGCCCGCTCGTCATCGGCGTTAATGGCGGCATTTTTCGCCATGCCGGAGGTGAAGAACGCCTTTTTGCACTGGAAGTAGTTCTCCATCGTGCCGAAGTAGTCCAGATGGTCTTGGCTGAGGTTGGTGTAGCAGCCGCACTCGAACGTCATGCCGTCCAGCCGGTGCATATCCAGCGCGTGCGCCGACACCTCCATGACGACCACCTGCACGCCTGCCTGCACCATCTCGTTCAAGTCGCGCATGAGGTCAATCGGATCGGGCGTGGTCTTGCTGGACGGGATGTGCTTCTCGCCGATCATGTTGCCCGTCGTGCCGACCAGCCCGCACTTGAAGCCCGCCTGTTCGCAGATAGACTTGACCATGTAGCTGGTCGTCGTCTTGCCCTTCGTGCCGGTGATGCCCACGAAGCGCATTTTCCGCTCCGGATGATTAAAGAACGCCTCGCAGATTCTCGCCATCGCCGCGCGGCCATTGCTTACCAGCACCTGCGGCACGTTCACATCGTCCAGGAAGCGTTCCACTACCAGTGCCACGCAGCCATTTTGCACCGCCTGCGGGGCATACTGATGCGCATCAAAATGTGCGCCGGCAAAGCAGAAGAAGATGCCGTTTTCGGTCTTTTCCCGGCTGTTGGAACACAGCGCCGCAATCTCCACGGACATATCGCCCCTGGTTTCCAGCAAGTACGGCACTTCCTTGACAAGCTGTCTCAGTTCCATCGTCAATTAGCTCCTTTATTCGTCATCCCCGGCCATCAGCAGAAAAATCGTTGTGCCGGGCTGTACATATTCTCCCGCTGCGGGGCTTTGCTCTGTGCACAACCCCTGCCCCGTCATGGACATCGTCAGTCCCCGTTGGCGCACAAGGCGCGCGCAGTCTACATCGCCCAAGCCAGTCAGGTCAGGCACACAGACCAGCTCTTCCGGCGTCAGCTCCTCTGACCCGGCGGTGTAGAGCATCACATGCCCGCCTTTGACGAGCTTCGCGCCCGCCGGCGGCAATTGATCCAGCACGACGGTGTTTGCGCCGTCCGTCACGCTTTCCAATCCCACCTGTGACAGTTTACGCTTTGCATCGCCAATCGTCAAGCCTTTCAGCGCAGGAACTTCAATTTCTTCATCTTTTTCGTCATTTTCCGGTTCAATTCCGAGGTACGGCAGCATTTCCTGCATGATTTGCCGGGCAAAAGGTGCCGCCGTCGTGCCGCCATAGTCAATCGGCACGTCCGCTTCCTTGACAATGACGAGAATGCTCACCTGCGGATCATTCACCGGCGCGAAGCCGTAGAACGACCCGATGTGCGTGTCGCGCACGACGCGTCCATTCTTGTAAACCTGTGCCGTGCCGGTTTTGCCGCCGATGCGGTATCCAGCAATCGCCGCGTTCTTGCCGCCGCCTTCTGAAACGACCCTCTCCAGCAGCAGCCGCATCGTGTCGCTCGTTTCCGGGCGAATTGGCGCCGCCATCACCGTCGGGTGAAAGCGCTCCAGCGTCTCCCCGTCCGGCGTTTGAATTTCGCTGACGATGTAGGGTTTCATCAGTTTTCCGCCGTTGATGACGGAGTTCGCCGCCATCATCATCTGAATCGGCGTGAGCGCGACGGACTGTCCGAAGCCGATGCGCGCCAAGTCCACGCGTTTGACGTTCCGCGACGTGATGAGGATGCCCGGCGACTCCCCCGGCAGGTCAATGCCCGTCTTTTTGCCCAGCCCGAACGCCGTCAGGTAGCGGTAGAACGTATCCGTCCCCATCCGCAGCGCCAGCTCGACAAACACCGGGTTGCAGCTGTTTTTCAGCCCGTCCGCCATCGTCTCCGCGCCGTGCGGACGCCCCCAGCAGCGGATGGTGTCGCCGTCGACGGTGATTTTCGCCGAGCAGTAGAAAGAATCCTGCGGCGTTGTCACCCCGCTGTCCAGCGCGGATGCCGCCGTGAGAATTTTGAACGTGCTGCCCGGCTCGTAAACGTCGGAAATCGCGGTCAGGCGCATCAGCTCCGTCAGCGTCTCCACGTCGTTGCGCGGCGGATCGTTCGGGTCGTAGCATGGATTCATGCACATCGCCAGAATCGCGCCCGTTTTCACGTCGCTGACAAGGCAGATGACCGACTGCGCCTGATTGACCCCAATGCACTCGCGCATCGCCTTTTCGACCATCTCCTGAATTTCCGCGTCAATCGTCAGCACCAAACCGCACCCCTGCTGCGACGGGATGTACCAGCCTTCCGTGCCGTCCAGCTGCCGATTGCGCGCGTCCACCTGCCGCAGATAGCTGCCCTCCGTGCCGCGCAGGACATCCTCGTAGCGGCTTTCCAGCCCGGACTGTCCCTCGCTGTCCACCGTCGTCAAGCCCAGCACTTGGCTGAGCAGCGCTCCATATGGGTAGTAGCGGCAGATATCCTCGTCAAAGGACAGCGCCTTCAAGCTGCTGTCCTCTGGCGCCTCTGACCGCAGCTGACGCAGGGCATCGACCGTCTCGCGGCTGACCTGCCGCTTTAAGATAATCGACCCCTTCGTCTTGTCCTGCAATCGTTTTCGTGCCGCCTCTTTGTTGATGTTCAGCACCGGCTCGATACTGTCGAGGAACTTCTCCGTGTCGCTGACAAGCCGCGGGTCAGCAGTGACGATGTACGCCGTCGCGGAGATGGCAAGCGTTCGCCCCTTGCGGTCGGTAATCGTGCCGCGCCGCGCCGTAACAATGCCTGCTTTCGTCCACTGACGAATGCCCCGCTCGGTCAGCGAGGCAGCCTCGGAGGTAGTGAGAACGGCAATGCGCGCCGCCGCCAGCAGGAACAAGCCCGTCAGCACCAGCGTCATCAGCCAGATTCGCTTGCGTACCAGCAGTTCCGGATGCATGTCCGTCCTCCTGATTCGCGTTTTTGCGGCTTATTGCTGTGGATTGCGGATTCGATTACTGCATATGCATCAGCAGCGCCACGTCCGTGGTGGTCATGGTGTTCTGTGCGCCCTCCTGCAGGCCGCAGATAGCATCCGGCACGCCGGACAGTTCCACCACCTGCACGTTCTTGCCTTCCTTCATCCCCAGCTTCTGCGCCCGCTGCAAAAGCGACTGTTCCTTCGTCGCGACGCTGATTTGCGCCTGCAGGGTGTCGTTCTCCTGCTGCTTCGCGTTGATGTTCGTCGTCCGAACACCAATCTGGGTGCTGACGTTCTGAATCTGCGACTGCAAGTTCAGCCAGAAAACACCCATCACGAACAGGCACACCGCCACTACCAGCATCGCCAGCCCCGAATGCAGCCCCTGCCGCGAAACGAGAATACTGTGCTGCCGTTCCTGCTGCTGCGGCACATCCGCCCGGCGTCGTGTGCCCGTGTTCTGCCAGCAGCCTGCCCCGAAGCTGACCGTCGCCCGATAGTTATCCATATACGGCTGCTCACCCTTGAAATCGATGTTGAAGTTAAAGCTATGGTCAATGCTCTTCCGCATTTCGCGAAGAGCGCGTTCCTCATCGCGCGGATCTGCGAAGGGGGCGGATTTGCGCTTGCTCCACAGCCGCGCCCTGTCGTTCATCATACTGTATGCCTCCTCTGCCTGAAAAATGCCATTGTTTCAGCGGATAGAACCGTTATTCTTTCTCGTCCTCGCCGTCTTCCAGCTCGTCAATCGCTGCCCACGTCGCATTCAGGTTATCCTTGAACAGCTCGAAGTTCGCCATGTTGTTGATTGTCGCCGCCACGCGCAGATGGTCGTCGTTGCCCATAATGTCAACGTCCTTCTCTTCGCCCAGCATCATGCTGCGCAGTTTTGCCGGCAACAGCACACGTCCCTGCGCGTCGCACTCCTGATCCGTATAGGACATGGAGTTAAACCACTGCATGTAGTTCATCAGCTGTGCATTTTTCTTCTTGCGGTTCAGCCGCTCATAATGCTCGCACAGGCGCATAAAGACCATTTCAGGGTAAATTGCAATGGACTTGAAGTCAAATTCCGGTGCAATCACAAACCGCTCGCCCAGTTCCTGCCGGAACGCCAGCGGAATCACCAGACGACCCTTGCCGTCCAGCGAATGATTATAGGTGCCGCGGAAACGCTTTCTCTGTTTTTCAAGAATCTGCTCATCAGAAAGGGGCACATTTGTGCGCATGTTAGTGGGGGTCAGGCATTCATTTTGCCCAACTTGGTTCTCATCCACACGTTCACCCCCCACCAAATTCACAAAATAGGTCGTCAATCACACGAAATGGCACTCTTATCATACCGCCGCGATTCGGAAATTGCAAGTGTTTGCAGGCACTTTTTTCGATGAAATTTTTGCCCGTTTCCAGTTTTCTTTCATCTTTTCGTAATATTCGACAGGTGCGATGTGTCATCGTCGCCCAAAAACGTGAAACAGTCGTTCTTTTTCGAGCGATTTTGTACGTCACTTTTGGGAGCGATTCTCCATTCAGGCATATTTTTCGCTGAAAAAGTGGTTTCTACGCCCAAAAACAAAAAAAGACGGCATAAACCGTCTTTTGGGGATGTAACAAATATTTAAGAATTGCTTATTGTGGTCATCAGCGGCACTTCCGTCAGCCGGAAGCCCAGCGCGTCGCAGGAGGTCAGCCGATAATGGATGCCTTCATGCTCGCCGTTGAACCCCGCGCGGATTCCTGCCCCGTGCAGATGACCGTAGACCACCGTATGCACCCTGTGCCGCGCAAGCACCTGCGTGAACGGCGTATCCAGCACTGTCAGCAGCAGCGGCGGATAGTGGAGCATGACGACAATCGGCTTCTGCCCTTGCGCCAGTTTTTCCGCCGCGCTGATCGCCATGTCCAGCCGCAGCAGTTCACGGTTCAGGATGCGCTCATCCTCCGGCGCAAGCGGCGCGTCGCCCGTGGGGAACATCCACCCGCGCGTGCCGCAGACGACGAAATCCCCCATATCCAGCGCGTCATGCTGCAAGGCACTCATGCCTTCCGGCAGCACCCGCCGCAGCCTCGAAATGCTGTTCCACCAGTAATCGTGATTGCCCTTGATGAGCACCTTGCGCCCCGGCAGCGCGCCAATCTTCTGCAAGTCCGGCACGGCGCGCTCCAGCTGCATAGCCCACGAGATATCGCCGGGAATCAGCACGACATCCCCGTCCTTAACACGCGCGCGCCAATCCGCCGCGATATGCGCAAAGTGATTCTCCCAGTGGTCGCCGAAAATATCCATCGGCTTTTCCTCGCCGCCGGGCAAATGCAAATCACCGATGGCAAACAGCGTCATGTGTCCTCCTTGCGCGGCGCGGACAGATCACATATCGTCGTCCGCGTCCTCGTCGTCATCCTCGTTGGCTTCGTCTTCCTGCATTCCTTCCAAAGAAGTCATTTCGCCCGCCATCTTCGTGTATTCGCCGTCGGTTTCTTCCGGCAGCATCTGAATTTCGTCCATCGAGCCGACGTCGTCCATGTCCGTCAGGCTGCGCGGCGTCACCTGTTCGCCGTCGCCATCGCCGGAATCGTCGGACGCAGCGCCCACGTTCTCCGCCGCCTGCGCGTTCATTTCCTTCAGGCAGAACAGGCAGATATCGCGTCCCGGCAGTGCGGGATTCTCGTTGCATACGCTGCACATTTCCACGTCGTCCTGCCCGCCTTCGCCCTTCATCTCGCGCATACACACCTTGCAGTACTTGTCGCCGGGCGTTGTGATGTAGTTCAGTTCACACCGCGGGCATTGAACATACTTCTTCATAAGAAGATTCCCTCCTAAAATTCAGACCGCCGGGTGCTTTTTCCGTCCGGCACATTCTGTGGTAGTTATTTCCTTGGAAAGCTGCTGGGGATTTTCTTGCGTCTCCAAAAGTCATATGTTACAATCATGTTACGATTTCTGTCAGGAATCGTAATAACTTTCGGAGGAGCTTGCAATGAACAAGAAGTACGCGGCGCTTTTCACTGCGTCCGTCCTGCTGCTCACCAGTCTATCGGCTGCTGAGAACTTCCCGACGTCGCAGTTCGATTATGATGGATGGTATCGCCCGAACGGAACGTTCTGTCCCGCGCAGGATGCCGTCGCAACACCCCGTCCAACCGCCACACCTGCCAGTGCGCCGGTAAAAACGTCTGCACCTTCCACGGGGGATGATTATACTACACCATCGTCGCAAGTGCAAGAGGAAATTCTGCTGAATTTGCTCAATCAGGAACGAATTGCGCAGGGACTTTCGCCTTTGACGCTCGACGCGGAGCTTTCCCGCATTGCGCGCATCAAATCCGCCGACATGCGTGACAACCATTACTTTGCGCATGAGTCCCCCACCCACGGTCATGTCAGCGACATGCTGAAAACGTTCGGCTACTCCTTCTCCGGTGCGGGCGAGAACATTGCCCACCATGCCACCACGGAAAAGGCGCACGCCGCGTTCATGTCCTCGGACGGACACCGCCGCAACATTCTCTCCAGCGCTTGGCAGAAGGTCGGGTTGGGTATCGTCTACGACGCGAACGGTTACGTTTATGTGACGCAGATTTTCGTCCGCTGACCCTTTTTCGCCCCTTCCAGTCTCGGAAGGGGCATTTTGTCATGTACCAATCCTGATGGTCGGCTGCGCAACAGGGGGCAGCGGCGCTTCCGGCGTCTCCCTCGTTTCGGATGATTCCGCCGTGACGGACATCGCTTCCTTCGTCAGCGGCACGCCGTTTGTCACCTGCACCGGCCGATGGCAGCGGATGCCGCGGTTCATACCCTCCACGCCGGGAAGCGACACGCCCCGTGCGTGCAGGATGGCGCGTCCGGCGGCGCTTCGGCGCGGATTCGGCGCATTGAGCGGGGCATCCAGCGACATTTGCACGGCATTTTCCACCGCGCGCGCCACTTCCGGCGTTACGGGCAGGTAGACCAGCTCAGCGCGGGGAAAAATCAGGTTGCGCGGCACATCAGCGTGGGCATTGGGTTTCTTTTTCATTGCTGCACTCCTCCATCCAGCCGGATTCTCCGGGCAGTTCCCATCGTATGCGGCGGATGAAAGATGCGTGTCAGGCTTCCGGCGCTTCTTCTTCCGGCGCGAGTACCTTTTCCAGAAGCGTCAGCAGCTGGTCGCGCCCCGTGCCGTCTTCGGACGACCAGCAGATAACCTCCCACGGCTGCACAAGCAGGGCGCGGCAGATAGGCGCAAGCTGCTTCTGTCGTGCGCCGCGGCTGATCTTGTCCGCCTTGGTGGCAATCACGGTGAACGGGATGCCCATCTGGCGGAGGAAGAGGTTCATCTGCTTATCGTCCTCGGTCGGCTCGTGGCGGATATCCACGAGGCACAGGACGTGGCGCAGTTCATCGGACTGCTCAAAGTAATCCTGCATCATCTTGCCCCAGCGGAGTTTTTCCTGCTTATCAACCTTGGCGAAGCCGTAGCCGGGCAGATCAATCAAATGAAAGCTGTCGTTGAGCAGGAAGGCGTTGATGAGCCGGGTTTTTCCGGGCGTTTGGGACGTGCGCGCGAGGGAGCGGCGGTTGCAGAGCTTATTGATAAGGCTGCTTTTGCCGACGTTGGATTTTCCGGCGACGGCAATCTGCGGCAGTCCGACGCCCTCAAATTGCCCGTACTGCGCCATAGAGGTAATAAATTCTGCCTTTTTGATTTCCAATTTCGTATCTCCTTTGGGTTTTGGGGATTTACTCGCGGGTATTGCGGATGGTTGCGTTATATGCGGCTGGTTTGGGGAATTGCTTGGGTGGGTATTGCGGCTTTGTGGTCGCGCCCATTTGGCGCGACACTGCACAGTTGGTGAAAAAAGCGGCTTGGAGGCGCGTCTGAGGACGCGCGAAGTTACTGGCAGGGACGCTTCGCTGCCTGCGCCT